>Ga0208814_1000142_pt1 | contig 52738 bp, 55 predicted proteins | sample MalvirAntarct_55_FD_184253 | JGI IMG/M metagenome (GOLD analysis project Ga0208814, IMG submission 184253) | Marine viral communities from the Global Malaspina Expedition - Malaspina viral metaG Antarct_55 (SPAdes) (version 2) | ecosystem: Environmental > Aquatic > Marine > Oceanic | place... | reverse complement strand
CTCCCCTTCACTTTTTAAACCCTTTTATTATGAAAATTATTACTTTTTTAGTAATGCTTTTGATAAGCGTGATTTCTTTTGCGCAAAACGAAAGCACAAGTTTTGAAGAACCTGAAGCGATTGGCGGTAATTATATCGACACAGGTGATGCAACAATGTCACACGACTTAATTGATAATGTCGGAGAACCTTTTGTTAACTTTACCGCAACAGGAGAAGAACTAGGATTTAGCGCATTCTATGTGCCTTACGACAACCCAGGAATTGGATTGACAGATGGAGATGCAGTAGGAGTTACCTCCTTTGCTCCAGGTAGTAATCATCCATTCCCAGATGGATTACAAGGATATAAAATTAGTGATGTCGACGGGAATTTTATTTTAGAGTTTGATGAGTTTGAATTAACTGGTATAGATGCTGAGATTTTTATAAACTATTTTATAGCAGATACAGGATTTGAAGGTGATGGCATCGAAAATACAAGTGGCTCGGACAGGGTTAGAATTTATCTGAAAAATTTAACAGATAATACCGAACAGGATATTTTAAACTCTACAGGAAAAAACATAAATGACCTTGGACTTCAAGGAGCTTGGCAAGAAGGTAATGTGAGTTTAAGTGATATTGGTTCTTTCTATCAATTAGTAATTGAAGTAAGATGTAATGCAAGTACTGAAGCATTCTTTTTTGATAATATTCAATTTGTTGGAATTTTAGGTTTGGGAAACAATCCCCAAGAAACATTTTCTATATACCCTAACCCATCATCTAATGGATATTTAAATATAAGCTCTTTTTTAAGTGGAGTTAAAACTGTTTCAGTTTACAATATTTTAGGAAAAAAAGTAATGAATGCTACTATTTCTTCAAGTATCTTAAATATTTCTGAACTTAAAAGTGGAGTTTACATACTGAAAATAATTCAAAATGAAATTTCAATCACTAAAAAGTTAGTGATTAAATAATGATATATTTTGACGATAATTTAAGCTTCTGTTTCGGCAGAAGCTTTTTTATTTTCCATACTTTTATAGAGTGAATTTAAAGAATCAAATTTTTAATATTTCTTCTGATAAAGTTTTTGAAAATCTAGCTTTAGAAACTTTTCAATATCAATACCATCGGGTAAATGTTTATCGAGAATTCTGTGATTTATTAAAAGTAAATCCATCTAATGTAAAAAAAGTTACGGACATCCCTTTTCTTCCCATTCAATTTTTTAAAAGCCATCAAATATTAACTAAAAAAAGTACTTATAAAACTATTTTTACAAGTAGTGGAACTACAGGAAATATGACCAGTAAGCACTATGTAAGTGACCTAGATATTTATTATAAGAGTTTCACGAAAGCTTTTGAACTATTTTTTGGAACACCTAAAAACATTAATATCTTAGCACTATTACCTAATTATTTAGAACGAAAAGGTTCTTCATTAATTTATATGGTTGATACACTTATACAACAAAGTAAAAACAGTAATAGCGGATTTTACTTGAATGATATTTCTTCACTAATTGAAAAATTAGAATACCTTGAAAAAGCCAAACAAAAAACAATATTGCTTGGAGTTTCTTATGCTTTATTAGATTTAATTGAAACGAAACAATTTGAATTAAAAAATACCATCATCATGGAAACTGGAGGAATGAAAGGTCGACGGAAAGAAATGGTAAAAGAAGAACTACAAGAATCATTAAAAAAGGGATTTGGAGTTGCTTCCATTTATAGTGAATACGGAATGACGGAATTACTTTCGCAAGCCTATTCTAAAGGAAATGGAATTTTTAACTGTCCTCCCTGGATGAAAATCCTTACCAGAGACACAGAAGATGCTCAAACTTTAATATTTAATAAAACCGGTGGTATCAATGTCATCGATCTTGCCAATATTAACTCTTGTTCCTTTATAGCCACTCAAGATTTAGGAAAAGTACAAGAGGATGGTAGTTTCGAGATTTTAGGAAGATTTGACGATAGTGATGTTCGCGGATGCAATTTAATGGTGATCTAATGAATCAAATAAATGTTTTAACATTTATTCTTAATGCACATCATTGTTTTGGAAGCCTAATTGATTTCTATTTTTTTGACTAGAAATATTCTCTAAATCGTTAGTTCTATATAAAGGTTTTTTTATACTACTTTTATAATAAAATAAGTTTTCTTACCTCTTTGTAACAATACAAATTGATCATTAATTAAATCTGAAGTAGTTATTTTAAAACCTTCAGAAACTTTTTCTTTATTAACAGCAACTGAATTTTCTTTTAATGCTCTCCTTGCTTCCCCATTCGATTTTAAAAAATTCGTTTTTTCAGCCAAAGCTCCAATAATATCTATACCACTTTCTATTTCAGATTTTAAAATTTCTGCTTGGGTAACTCCTTCAAATACGTCTAAAAAAGTACTAGTATCAAGGTTTTTTAAATCTTCAGAGGTAGATTTTCCAAATAACATATTCGAAGCCTTAATTGCGTTCTCTAAAGCTTCTTCATTATGAACCGTTACAGTAACCTCATCTGCTAATCGCTTTTGAAGTAAACGCATATGGGGTCCTTCTTTGTGCTCTAAAACTAAAGCGTCTATCGTTTCTTTATCTAAAAAAGTAAATATTTTTATATATTTCTCAGCATCTTGATCGCTGGTATTAATCCAATATTGATAAAATTTATAGGGGGAAGTTCGGTTGGCATCTAGCCAAATATTTCCTCCTTCACTTTTTCCAAATTTACTTCCATCACTCTTAGTAATTAATGGACAAGTTAAAGCATACCCTTTGCCACCTCCAATGCGACGAACTAATTCTGTGCCTGTTGTAATATTTCCCCATTGATCACTGCCTCCCATTTCTAAAGTACAATCATGGGTTCTATATAAATGAAGAAAATCATATCCTTGTACCATCTGATAGGTGAATTCAGTAAATGACATTCCTTCGCCTTCAATGGTTAATCGGCTTTTAACTGAATCTTTCGCCATCATATAATTTACAGTAATGTGTTTTCCAACATCACGAATAAACTCTAGAAAACTAAAATCCTTCATCCAGTCATAGTTATTAACCATCACTGCCTCATTTTCTGCACCAGAAGAAAAATCTAAAAATTGAGCCAATTGTTTGCGCACACACTCTTGGTTGTAACGCAGTGTTTTTTCATCTAATAAATTACGCTCATTAGATTTCCCTGATGGATCTCCAATCATTCCAGTTGCTCCTCCGACTAAAGCCATAGGTTTATGGCCACTACGTTGATAGAACGCTAATAGCATAATAGGTACTAAATTACCGATATGAAGCGAATCTGCAGTTGGATCAAAACCTACATATGCTGTACGCATTTTTTCCATAAGGTGCTTATCGGTATCTGGCATCACATCGTGAATCATTCCTCTCCACTTCAATTCTTCAACAAAATTTATCAACTCCATTATTTTTAAATTTCAACAAAGATATATTTCTATATTTTAAGATAAAACATTAAATCAAAAAACCTTAAATTGCTCTTATGATATTAGTAACTGGGGGAACTGGATTAGTAGGAGCGCATTTATTACTGACACTTGTTAATAATGGCGAAAAAGTAAGAGCAATACATAGAGCTTCTAGCGATTTAGACGCTGTAAAAAATGTGTTTTCTTATGATACCTACGAAACGCAAACTCTATTTAACAAAATAGAGTGGATAATAGCAGATATTACGGATGTAACTACCTTAGAAGCTGCTTTTAAAAATATTGAATACGTTTACCACTGTGCTGCTTTTATAAGTTTTAACCCAAGGCATTATCCGGTACTTAAAAAAGTAAATATTGAAGGAACCGCCAATGTGGTAAACTTTTGCTTGACAGAAGGAGTAAAAAAACTTTGTTATATCAGCTCTATTGCTACATTGGGTAAAACAACTGACGAATCTTTATCTACTGAAGAAACAGAATTTAACCCTGAAGAGAAAAACAGTGTATATGCAATTACCAAACATGAAGCCGAAATGCAAGTATGGCGTGGAACTCAAGAAGGGTTAGATGCTATTATTGTTCATCCAGGAGTTATTATTGGAGAAGGCATTTGGAATTCGGCAAGTGGAGGTATTTTTCGAACTATTTCTAAAGGCTTGCGTTATTTCACTCCAGGTGGAGTCTCCATTGTAGATGTAAAAGATGTCGTTAAAGTAATGATTAACTTAACTTCTAGTTCTATTAAAAACGAAGCTTATATCTTAGTAGCTAAGAACATCTATTATAAAGAGTTACTTACTAAAATATCCGATGGTTTAAATAAAAAACCTCCCAACAAAACGATTGCTAAATGGATCATGATCAGTTTTGCAAACCTGGATTGGTTTTTTTACAAAATCTTTAAAATAAAAAGGAAATTACTGAAAGCTACGGTAAGGAGTCTGTATAGAAATTCATTTTACGATGCTTCAAAGATTGAAAAAGAAATTGATTTTAAATTCACACCTACAAATAAAACTATAGAACGAGTTACAAAAAATTACAGAAAAGATTTCAACCTTTAATTATACGAAGAGTTATTCATTAATTTTTTATTGATTCTCTTTTAATTTTTGGATCCTAATTTTATTATTATTTATAGAGTCTTGCTTAAATACAATTTTATAAATACTGTCTTTTTCTTTTTTTAATAAAACGAGTCGATCTTTTGCTTGAGTTAGTAGATTACCATACGTTTTTAAATCTGAACTATAATAAGCATTGCTAAGTACAAATTGTAAACTATCTACATCGTATTTATTATAAATAATAGAGTCTAGGTGTAAATTTCTTTTTCTGATTAATTTATTATTGACATTTCTAGAAGCATTACTTATATAAACATCGGTTAAAATATCCACCATTATATCTTGTGAGATTAAATCAGTTGGCATTTCTGGTTTTTTAACATCTTGACAGGAAGTATAACTTACGGTAAGTATAAAAGACAGAATTAACTTTAGTTTTCCAACTCTTTTCAAATTACAAAAAATATTCATTAGGATCTATTAAATGTTAAACGTTGCGGAATACTTTTGTTTGGAAATTTTAGGTTATGATAGGTTAAAATTCCATTTACAAAGGTATGTGACACTCTCGATTTAAAAGTGGTACCTTCAAAAGGAGACCATCCACATTTGTATAAAATATTTTCTTTATTGACCGTCCAAGGACTTATTAAATCTACTAAAACTAAATCGGCTTTATATCCTTCTCGTATAAATCCTCTATCTTTTATTTGAAATAATATTGCAGGATTATGACAAGCTTTCTCTACAATTTTCTCTAATGAAATTTTTCCTTTATGATACATTTCTAATAATGCTACTAAGGCATGTTGAACTAATGGCCCACCAGAAGGTGCTTTATTATAACCATTGTTTTTTTCTTCTAAGGTATGTGGAGCATGATCCGTAGCAATCACATCCAATCGGTCATCTAATAAGGCTTTCCATAAGCCATCTTTATCTTTTTGGCTTTTTACCGCAGGATTCCATTTAATTTTTGTCCCTTTTGCTTTGTAATCTTCTTCTGAAAACCAGAGGTGATGAACACAGACTTCTGCCGTAATCTTCTTTTCGGCAAGTGGTTTTTTATTAGAAAATAAATGAGTTTCCTTTTCGGTAGAAAGATGAAAAACATGTAACCTTGCGCCTGTTTTTTTTGCAAGTTCAATTGCTTTTGAAGAAGATAAGTAACAAGCTTCTGCACTTCTAATTTTTGGATGCATTTCTATTGGAATGTCATCCCCAAATTCTTTTAAATACTTTTCTAGATTATTTTTAATGGTTTTTTCATCTTCACAGTGTACAGAAATTAATAAATTAGTTTTGCTAAATATTTCTTCTAAAACCTTAGGGTTATCAACCAACATATTTCCTGTAGAAGAACCTAAAAACAATTTTAAACCCGCTACTTTGTGTTCATCTACCTTAAGTATTTCTTCTAAATTATCATTAGTACCTCCGAACATAAAACTATAATTAGCCCAAGAGGTTTTTTTGGCAATCGAAAATTTCTCTTCTAATTTTTCAATCGTTGTAGCTTGCGGAACAGTATTGGGCATTTCTATAAAGGAAGTAATTCCACCAGCAACTGCTGCTTTAGATTCGGTTGCAATGGTTGCTTTATGAGTTAGCCCTGGTTCTCTAAAATGAACTTGGTCATCGATCATTCCAGGTATCAAATACTTACCATTGGCTTCAATTATTTGAGTATCTCCAGTTTTAGCACTAATGCTATAAGCAATTTCAACAATTAGATCGTTTTCAATGAAAACATCCGCTTTTGTAATGATTCTTTCATTAACAATCTGCGCGTTTTTTATTAATACTCTATTCATTAAATCTCATATTTTGTAAATATACTTTTAAATTTCATAGAAATAACTCCAAAAATTGCTTCCGAAATAATCCCGCCACTCATTTTTGATACTCCCTCTGTTCTGTCTGTAAATATCACAGGAACTTCTATAATATTAAATTTGTGCAAATGTGCTTTAAATTTCATTTCGATTTGAAAAGCATAGCCAATAAATTTTATTTTATCCAGATTTATTTTTTCTAAAACCGCTCGTTTATAACAAACAAATCCAGCAGTAGTATCTGTAACATCCATTCCTGTAATAAATCGCACATATTTAGATGCGAACCAAGACAGTAATACTCTACTCATAGGCCAGTTTACAACATTTACACCTGTTTTATATCGAGAACCAATAGAAACATCAGCTCCTTCTTGGTCGCAAGTATCATAAAGCTTTAATAAATCATTTGGGTTGTGTGAAAAATCAGCATCCATTTCAAATACAAATTCATAATTTCTTTCTAATGCCCATTTAAAACCATGAATATATGCTGTTCCTAAGCCTAACTTTTCTTTTCTTTTTTTTAAAAAAAGACGATCTGAAAATTCATTTTTTAATAACTGAACAGCTACTGAAGTACCGTCTGGAGAATTATCATCTACTACTAAAATATCAAACTTTTTTGGCAAAGAAAATACATGACGAATAATTCGATCTATATTTTCAATTTCGTTGAAGGTTGGAATAACCACCAATGCGTTAGCCATATTATTAATTTTAAACAAATGTACCTTTTTTAGGTTAAATAAATGTGAATGAAAATATAAATGAGTCTCTTTTTAAGGTTTAAAATATAGTACCTTTATCCTTCTTAAAAATAAATTTGAGATACACTAATAGAATTATAGAATCGTTGGATTGGGTAACCTTAATTATGGTTGGTTGTATTTTAATTATCGCAATTTTAAAAGTTATTTACCCCAAACGTTTCAATGATTTTATAAGATTACCTGTTTCCAATAATTACTTTTTAGCAAAGGGTAAATCTGAAGAATTAAGACATCCATTTAGTATTTTACTTTTTGTCATTCAATTAATATCTATCTCCTTATTTGTTAATTTGTTCTTTTTAGAAAAAGGCAAAGCAAATGTGCTTTTATTTTTACAAATTCTATTTGTAGTATTTGTTTTTATAATAGTAAAAACGAGTATTGAAAAAATGATTGGAGCTATTTTCTCAATTGAAAAGCTTATTGATCACTATATTTATGAAAAACTAAGTTATCGTAATTTTTTATCATTGCTATTAATTATTACCAATCTCATTTTTTATTTTTCAATTAAACCAGACTTAAACATCTTACTCATACTTACAGGTATTCTCTTTCTTGTAAATATGCTTATTTTATCTTTTAGCTATAAAAATTACAGAAGTCTAATATTTAACAATTTATTTTATTTTTTATTGTATATTTGCGCTCTCGAAATTTCCCCATATATTATACTATATAATGCATTTATATAGATAGATTAACTAATAAAAATTGTCTCATATGAAAGTGAAAACTATTTTGGTTTCGCAACCTGAACCGAAAGTGGAAAATTCTCCTTATTTTGATTTGATTTATAGACAAAAGGTTAAGATTGACTTTAGAAGTTTTATTCATGTGGAAGGAGTATCCAGTAAAGATGTTCGAGCTCAAAAAGTAGATCTTACTAAATTTACTGCAATTATTCTAACCAGTAGAAATGCTGTTGATCATTATTTTAGAATCGCAGAAGAATTACGTTTCAAAGTTCCTGATTCTATGAAGTATTTTTGCTTAAGTGAAGCAGTTGCATTTTACTTGCAAAAATATGTTGTGTATAGAAAACGTAAAATTTACGTAGGCAAAAGAACTTTTTCTGAATTGACTCCTATCATTAAAAAATACAAGACAGAATCTTTTTTATTACCATCATCAGATAAACTAAAAGCTGATGTTCCTTTGATGATGAATGATTTAGGGGTGTCATGGAAAGAAGCTACTTTCTATAATACTGTTGTAAGTGATCTTTCAGATTTAAGAGATGTTTACTATGATATATTAGTGTTTTTTAGTCCAAGTGGTATTAAATCATTATTTGAAAATTTTCCAAATTTCGAACAAAATGACACTCGAATTGCTGTTTTTGGAAATACTACTGTTAAAGCGGCAACCGAACAAGGGTTACGTGTAGACATTCAAGCGCCAACTCCTGAGACTCCGTCAATGACAATGGCTTTAGAAAAGTATATCAAGGCCGCCAATAAAAAATAATTAATTTATGGTTAAAAAAAAGGCGCTACAAAAAATGTAGCGCCTTTTTTAGTATCTAGTATTCTACTATCCTAATAATGGAGCACCCGCCATAATTTCTTCATTGGCATAAGATTCAAACTTCTTAAAATTATCTTTAAAAGATGTTGCTAGTTTATGAGCTGTTTCATAATAGCCTTTGTCATTATTCCAAGTAGATCTTGGGCTCAACACTTGACTAGGAACATTTGGGCATGTTCTTGGTTGTTGCAAACCAAATACAGAATGAATGTGATAATTATCTACATTTTCCGCTTCTAATGTACCATCTATCGCGGCCGTAATCATCGCGCGCGTGTATTTCAGTTTCATTCTAGTTCCTACTCCATAAGGACCTCCTGTCCATCCTGTATTAACAAGCCAAACAGACACGCCAGCCTCTTGCATTTTCTTACTTAACATTTCTGCATATTTAGCAGGGTGTAAAGGCATAAACGGTGCGCCAAAGCAAGCAGAAAAACTTGGTAATGGTTCGTTAACACCAGCTTCTGTACCAGCAACTTTGGCTGTATATCCACTAATAAAGTGATACGCGGCTTGACCTGGAGTTAATTTAGAAATTGGAGGTAAAACTCCAAAAGCATCTGCCGTTAAAAAGAATATATTTTTAGGATTTCTTCCTATTGAAGGGACCTGAATATTTTCAATATGCTCAATTGGATAACTTACTCGAGTATTTTGTGTTATAGAGACATCTTCAAAATCTACGACTCCAGCATCATCCATCACGACGTTTTCGAGAATGGCTCCAGACTTAATAGCCTTGTAAATATCGGGTTCGTTTTCTTCTGAAAGGTTAATCACCTTGGCATAGCACCCACCTTCGAAATTAAAAACTGTATTTTCAGCAGTCCAGCCGTGCTCGTCATCACCAATTAACTTTCTATCTGGATCTGCAGAAAGTGTAGTTTTCCCTGTTCCGGACAATCCAAAAAATATAGCTGTTTCACCATCCTTACCAACATTCGCAGAACAGTGCATTGGCATCGTATTCTTATCAACTGGAAGGATAAAATTAAGTGCAGAGAAAATTCCTTTTTTAATCTCACCCGTATATCCTGTTCCCCCTATTAAGGCTATTTTTTTTGTAAAGTTTAAAATCGCAAAGTTATGTTGGCGTGTACCATCTAATTCTGGATTTGCCATGAATCCAGGAGCATTAACTACAAGCCATTCTTGTTCAAAGTTTTCTAATTCTTCATTTGTTGGTCGCAGGAACATATTATAAGAAAACATATTAGACCATGAATATTCGTTAATTACTCGAATATTGAGCTTATAATCAGTATCGGCGCATGCGAAACAGTCCCTAACGAAAATTTCTTTATTAGAAAGATAGTCGACAACTCTATTGTATAAATTGTCAAACTTTTCAGATGAAAATGGAATGTTAATATCTCCCCACCAAATTTTATCTTTTGTAATATCATCTTTTACGATAAATCGATCCATCGGTGATCTGCCAGTGAACTCTCCAGTATTTATTGCAAGAGCACCACTTTTAGCTAACTTCCCCTGTCCTTTTAATATCGTATCTTTCTGTAATTGTTCTGCGGTAAGTTGATAGTTAACATTTGCATTATAAATTCCATAAATCTCTAACGAATTTATTTTTGTAGTTTGGTCTTTATTTACCATAACATTTTTTAAATATTCTAGAATACAAAATTAAGAATTCTATTAAAATTAGACGTTTTAAATTGAATATTTTTAATTATTTATTCACAATTACTCCATAAGCCAAGCGTAACCAACCAATTATTAATATCAAGCCACCAATGGGAGTAGTAAAAGCAATCAATTTTGCATCAAAAGGCAAAAATTCGTTTAATGCTAGCAAATAAATAGAACCCGAGAAAAATAGAATTCCAATTATAAAAAAACAAAACACCCATTTTTGAGTTTTTGGTAAAATACCTGTTGATAATCCTAGTACTAGCATTACTATTACATGATACATTTGATATCGAACTCCCGTTTCAAAAGAAACTAAAGATTTTTCAGAAATCAACTCTTTTAATCCGTGTGCACCAAAGGCACCAAGGATAATCGTAAAAGCTGCTAAAAGAACTGCTGTAATCACAATATTTTTATTTATTTTCATATTCAGAAAGGTTATTATTTAGTAATTTAGTACTGTTTAAAAACTATCTTCAAATCTACGAAAACCCAACGAATGAGAAATATATTAATTATAGGAGCAGGACGATCAGCAACATGTTTAATACGTTATTTATTAGATAAATCTAGTTCGGAAAAACTATTTATAACGATTGGAGACATTTCATTAGGGGCTGCTCAGAAGTTTACTAAAAACCATACTAATGCAAAAGGAATCTTACTGGACGTATTCAATAAAGAAGAACGAGAGAGAGCAGTAAAAAACTGTGATATGGTTATATCTATGTTGCCAGCACGTTTCCATATCGAAGTTGCAAAAGACTGCATAACGTTTGGTAAAAACCTTGTAACAGCTTCTTATATTAGTGATGAAATGCAGAACTTAGATAAAGAAGCGAAGGCTAAAGGGCTGGTATTTATGAATGAAATTGGAGTTGACCCTGGCATTGATCATATGAGTGCCATGAAAGTTATTGATAACATAAGAGGCAAGGGTGGAAAATTATTATTATTCGAGTCTTTTACGGGGGGATTAGTAGCGCCTGAGAGTGATGATAACTTATGGAATTATAAATTTACTTGGAATCCAAGAAATGTTGTTTTAGCTGGTCAAGGAGGTGCGGCAGAATTTTTACAAGAAGGACTCTACAAATACATTCCTTATAATAGACTTTTTAGACGTACCGAACTTATAAAAATTGATGGTTATGGGAAATTTGAAGTGTATGCCAATCGCAACTCTTTAAAATATCATGATGTTTATGGTTTTAAAGATATATTAACTTTATACAGAGGAACTATTAGAAGAGTTGGATTTAGTCGTGCATGGAATATTTTTGTACAACTAGGAATGACTGAAGATGGCTATACCATACCAAACTCGGAAAACTTAACGTATCGCAAATATGTAAATTTATTTTTACCTTATTCACCAACAGATTCAGTTGAACTAAAATTTCGACACAATTTAAAAATAGATCAAGATGATCTTATTTGGGAAAAATTAGAAGAACTAGATGTTTTTAATGATAAGAAGAAATTAGGAATTAAAAATGCTACACCAGCTCAAGCTCTTCAGAAAATATTAATGGATAAATGGACTTTAGCTGAAGATGATAAAGATATGATTGTTATGTATCATAAATTTGGCTATGAATTAGATGGAGAAACTTATCAAATTGACAGTAGTATGGTTACTATGGGCGAAGATCAAACCTATACAGCTATGGCAAAAACTGTAGGCTTACCTGTTGGCATTGCGGCATTAAAAATCTTAAACAAAGAGATTAGTACTCCAGGAGTATTAAGGCCTATTGCTAAAGAAGTATATGAACCAATTTTAGAAGAATTAGAAAATTATGGCATCAACTTTAAAGAAGAAAACAAAGAGTATTTAGGATATAACCCTGATAATTTATATTAAAAAATCATGGGAAAGAAAGAACATTTTAATAATTTTTTTTGAATTTCAAACAATAAATTAAAGTATTAGAGGAGTTTATGTCTGAAATAATTTAGATAATCTAAGTGCAATAAATAAAATGATAGCGCATTGGGGAAGTTGGAAAAACTAAGAACCATTTGGTATTGACAGAGCTTTTCATGTTTATAAAATATAAATGACATAAAACCACCAGAATATTTAGTCATCGCCTATTTATTAATAGCGATACATCCTAAATAAATCACTATTGGTTTAAAATGAAAAGACTTTTCCTTCGCGGGTATTTATCTTCTACCCATAAACATACTGATAAAATAAAGTAGTGTTGCCAAAGATCCTAATGCAGCAACTAAGTAGGTTCTTGCAGCCCATTTCAATGCATCTTTAGCTCCTGCATGTTCTTCTTGTGTTAACATGTGCTTATTTTCCAACCAAGCCAATGCACGGTTACTGGCATCATATTCTACCGGTAACGTGATAAAAGTAAAAAGTGTAGTAACTCCAAAAAGTACAATTCCAACCAAAAACAACATGGATCCTAAAGCACTTCCAGTGTACATTAAAATTAAACCTGCCATGATCACAAAATTTGATATTTTGCTAGATACACCAACAGCAGGAACAATTTGCGAACGCAATCTTAACCAACTATAGGCTTTAGCATGTTGTAGTGCATGACCACATTCATGAGCTGAAACAGCAGCAGCAGCAGCGTTTCTTTGAGCATAGACTGCTTCACTTAAATTAACAGTTTTGTTTACAGGGTTATAATGATCGGTTAATTGTCCTTTTACAGAAAGAACTTTTACGTCGGTAATTCCATTATCTGAAAGCATTTTTTCAGCAATTTCTTTTCCGCTCATTCCATTTTTAAGTTGAATTTTTGAGTATTTTTTAAATTTACTTTTTAGCCTGTTACTAACGTACATACTCACTAAAAATATAAGCCCTGCTAATAAATAATATCCTCCCATATGTATCACCCTTTTAAACAGGTTTTTTTTAAATTAATAGTTCCTAGCAAAAGTAGGAATTAAATAAATGTAATTTTAATGCTCTTTTGATATATCAAATACTACGCAAAATAAATTAAAATAATATTTTGTCTTTACCGAAACGTAATTCTTAAATTGTCTAAGCAACTATATTTACAATCTTACCAGGAATAATAATCACTTTCTTAGGCGTTTTACCTTCTAAATAATGAATCGTTTTTTCATGTGACATTATTACAGATTCAATTTCATCCTTAGATAAAGCTAATGGCAATTCTAATGTAAATCGCATTTTACCATTAAAAGAAATCGGATATTTCTTTACATCTTCTATCAAAAAAATTTCTTCAAATTTTGGAAATAATGCTTTAGAAATACTTTCTTTGTTTCCTAATTTACTCCAAAGTTCTTCTGAAATATGAGGTGCATAAGGTGATAACAATACCAACAAAGGCGCTAATACCTCTTTTGAATTACATTTTTGTGCACTCAATTCATTAACCGCAATCATAAAAGTAGAAACGGAGGTATTGAAACTAAAATTTTCAATATCTTCTATTACTTTTTTTATGGTCTTATGAAGTATTTTTAAATTATATTTTGATGCTGGTTTGTCAGTAACCAAGAAACTATCATCAATTCCGCTATGAAATAATCTCCACATCTTTTTTAAGAAAGAATGCACTCCAGTAATACCGGCAGTGCTCCAAGGTTTAGCTTGTTCTAAAGGACCTAAAAACATCTCGTACATACGCAAGGTGTCGGCACCATATTGCATGCAAATATCATCTGGATTTACCACATTATATTTCGACTTTGACATTTTTTCAACCTCTCTACTTACTTTAAAAGTTCCATTTTCTTCTGTAATAAATTCAGCATCTTTAAATTCTGGTCTCCAATTTTTAAATGCTTCAATATTTAATTCATTAGAGTTATTTACAAATGAGATATCCGCATGAATAGGTTGCGTATTTAAACCTTCTATTTGGTTGCTAGTAATTAATTTATTTTCTCCTTCTAAACGATGAACAAAAGCACTTTCACCCAAAATCATTCCTTGGTTGATCAATTTCTTAAATGGTTCCTCTACGCTTAAGAATCCCCTATCTTTTAGAAATTTTACCCAAAAACGGCTATATAATAAATGTCCTGTTGCATGTTCGCTTCCTCCAATGTATAAATCTACATTTTCCCAATAATCCATCGCTTCCTTAGATGCAAAATCATCTTTATTTAAAGCATCCATATATCTGAACATATACCAACTACTTCCTGCCCAACCAGGCATTGTATTCAATTCTATAGGAAAAATGATTATATTATCTATATACTTATTAGAAACAATTTTATTACTATTGGTATCCCAAGCCCAAACATCTGCACGTCCTAATGGTGGTTCTCCAGTTTTAGTGGGCAAATATTTTTCTACTTCCGGCAAACGAATAGGTAAATATTTAGCAGCTATCATTTGAGGTAATCCGTCCTTATAATATACCGGAAAAGGTTCCCCCCAATAACGTTGTCTTGAAAAAACAGCATCACGCAAACGATAATTGATTTCCTTAGCACCTCGATGCTTTTTTTCTAATTTTTGAATGACTTTATCAGTCGCTTCTTTATAAGAAAGACCGTTTATAAAATCACTATTTGCAATAATAGTTCCTTCTTTCTCTGAATGCGCTTTTTCTGAAATATCAATTCCTTCAAAAATGTTTTTAATGGGAATATCAAAATGTTGTGCGAAATCGTAATCTCGTTGGTCACCACATGGTACTGCCATCACAGCTCCTGTTCCATATCCAGCCAAAACGTAATCACCTATCCAAATAGGAATTAGTTCTTTAGTTAATGGATGTTTTGCATAGGCTCCTGTAAAAACACCTGTAATGTTTTTTACATCAGCCATTCGCTCGCGTTCGGTTTTTTTTGCAGATACTGTAATATATTCTCCTACCTCAATACGTTGATCGATTGTTGTAATTTTATCTACTAATTCGTGTTCAGGAGCTAGTGTTAAAAAAGTAACACCAAAAATAGTATCTGGTCTGGTGGTAAATGTTTTTATAGCGATTCCTTGAAACTCTTCCTTTTTATCTAATAATCTGAACTCTACAGAAGCACCTACAGATTTACCAATCCAGTTTCGTTGTGTTTCTTTTAAAGATTCGCTCCAATCCAACGTTTCTAATCCTTTAAGAAGCCGCTCTCCAAACACAGAAATTCGCATGCTCCATTGAGTCATTTTTTTCTTAATAACAGGAAATCCTCCACGTTCAGAAACTCCATTTACAATTTCATCGTTTGCTAATACCGTTCCTAGTTGTGGACACCAGTTTACTTCGGTTTCCGCTAAATAAGTTAAACGGTAATTCAGTAATATTTTTTGTTTTTTTTCTTCAGAAAAACTATTCCACATAGCCGCAGAAAAATCAGGTTGCGTATTTCCACATTTAGCGTTTAAGCCAATATTTCCTTCTTCTTCAAAAACATCTATTAAATCAGATATTGGAAAAGCTTGTTCGTGTAGCTTGCAATACCAAGATTCAAACAATTGAATAAATATCCATTGTGTCCATTTGTAATATTGCGGATCTGATGTTCTAACTTCTCGGCTCCAATCAAAAGAAAAACCAATTTTATCTAATTGTTCTCTATAACGTTTAATATTTTCTGTAGTTGTTTCAGCAGGATGCTGTCCTGTTTGTATCGCATACTGTTCTGCTGGTAAACCAAAAGAATCATACCCTTGTGGATGCAATACATTATAACCTTGATGCCTTTTATATCGAGCATAAATGTCACTTGCAATATAACCTAATGGATGTCCTACATGCAATCCTGCTCCAGATGGGTACGGAAACATATCCAATACATAATATTTGGGTTTTTCGCTAAAGTTTTCTGCCTTAAACGTTTGGTTTTCTGCCCAATATTTTTGCCATTTGGCTTCAATCTTGTTAAAATAATAATTGCTCATATTTTGAAAAAATGAAAATTAATAAGCTTCTAAATGTGATTATTAAAAAAATAAATTATAAATACAAATTTAAGTGTATTGCACGAAAGACAAAAGTTTAAACCTTTCTAAAATAGAATTATCTATATTTTTTATAATTTGACTATTGAAATTTAATTTTCTAAAACAGCACATAAAATAAATTGTATTTTTATCTTTACTAATTAATCCTTTTTTATGGCATCCTCTTTTGAAAAATATCAAAAACGCAGATTGATTTCTTCCTACTTTTCAGTAGTAATTAGTGTTTCTCTTGTATTGTTTTTATTGGGATTATTGGGATTATTAGTCTTAAACTCAAAAAGAGTTGGAGATTTTTTTAAGGAACAGATAGCAGTTACTATTTTTCTTAAAAATGATGCCAAAGAAGTAGAAGTGACTCAATTAAAACAAAGTTTGGCGTTAGCAGATTACACAAAATCTTCTGAATATATTTCAAAAGAATCAGCAGCAGAGGAACACAGTCAAACTATAGGAGAAAATTTCATAGATTATTTAGGCTACAATCCCTTACAAAATAGTATTGATGTTCATTTAATTGCTAGTTATGTTACTCCTGAATTAATTGAAGAAATTACTGCCGAAATAAATAATAAGAAATTTGTTGACGATGTGGTTTACGACAAACCATTAATTGCTAAGCTCTCTGAAAATGTAAAAGAAATAAGTTTTTGGATATTAATTATTAGTAGTGTTTTTCTATTTATAGCGGTTTTATTAATTAATAGTTCCATACGCCTTTCTGTTTACGCAAAGCGTTTTACAATAAAGACCATGCAAATGGTTGGCGCAACTAAATCCTTTATCCGACGTCCTTTTATATGGAGAAGTGTCCGGTTAGGTATTATTGGAGCCATCATAGCAATGATGGGCATGGCTGTTGTTTTATATTATCTCAACCAAACTTTTGTTGAATTACAATTAATTGAGAGCAAAGTAATGCTTGCCCTGTTATTCGGTTTTATATTCTTTATGGGAATATTTATTTCTTGGATCAGCACTTATTTTGCGACTCAGCGCTTCTTAAATTTAAGAACAGATGAATTATATTATTAACCGTTTATACAAATAATATGTTTTCCTTAAATAATAAAAGGGTTCAGTGTTTTTTAAATTAACAGAGGTTTATAACAAGTATTGAGTATTAAAGAATAAAAAATAAAAAAGTTAACTTGTACCTTCTAAAATCCTGAATAAGAACATCAGAACATATTGTACAATTAAGCTTGAATAATACCGTTATTTATCCGGAGTTTAAATAAAAATATTATTAAAAAAGAAAGCCCTTATACGGGTAATGAATATGGGAGAACAGAAAAGAAAAGAGCAAAGCAACGCAAAGGGAGAATTTATTTTCCATAAAAAGAATTATAAATTTATGCTTATTGGTATTGCATTTATCACATTAGGATTTATCCTAATGGCTGGAGGCGGAAGTGATGACCCTGCAGTTTTTAATCCTGAAATTTACAGTTGGAGACGCATTCGATTAGCACCAACACTTATCCTAATAGGATTTGCCATTGAAATGTATGCGATATTACTGGATCCTAATAAGAAATCATAAATGGATAATTTAGACGCTATTATCCTTGGGATTATTCAGGGGTTTACTGAATTTCTTCCCGTATCGTCAAGTGGTCATTTAGAATTAGGAAAAGCAATTTTAGGAGACAACTCCATTCCAGAAGACAGTTTGTTATTTACCGTTGTACTTCATTTTGCTACTGCATTAAGTACCATCGTTGTTTTTAGAAAAGATATTTGGGAACTTATCATTGGCTTGTTAAAGTTTAAATGGAATGAGGAAACCCAATTTTCAGTTAAAATTATTATTTCAATGATTCCTGCAGTAATTATTGGACTATTATTTGAAGAGCAATTAGAAGCTTTTTTTGGTGGTAGTATTGCATTTGTGGGAGCCATGCTTTTAGTCACTGCACTATTACTTTGGTTAGCCGATCGTTCTAAAAAAACTGGTAAAAAAGTATCTAATTCCAATGCTTTTATAATTGGCATCTCACAAGCCGTTGCAATGCTTCCTGGAATTTCAAGAAGTGGCGCTACTATTTCAACATCGGTTTTACTAGGAAATGATAAAAGTAAAGCGGCTCGTTTTTCATTTTTAATGGTCATTCCTTTGATATTTGGAAAGATTGCTAAAGATTTCATTGGTGGTGAATTATTTTCGGAAACTATCGATTATACTTCTTTAAGTTTAGGTTTTTTCGCAGCATTTATTAGTGGCTTAATAGCCTGTACTTGGATGATTAAATTAGTCCGTCAAAGCAAACTAACTTATTTTTCAATTTACTGTGTTATTGTAGGATTAACTGCAATAGCTGTTAGCTTTTATATTTAAAAATGGAAACATTAGAAGCATATCAAGAAGGCAAAGTTTTACTTATCGACAAACCCTTAAATTGGACTTCATTCCAAGTAGTTAATAAAATACGTTGGTTGATCAAGCAACAATTTGAAATTAAAAAAATAAAGGTGGGTCACGCAGGAACTTTAGATCCACTAGCAACAGGATTATTAATTCTTTGTACCGGAAAATTCACTAAAAAAATTGAAACCTACCAAGCCCAAGTAAAAGAATATACTGGAACTATCACTTTGGGAGCCACTACTCCAAGTTATGATTTAGAGTCTGAAGTAGATCAAACATTCGATATTTCAGGAATTACTAAAGAAGACATTCTGCAAAATACGCAACACTTCATAGGGGAAATACAACAACAACCACCCATTTTTTCTGCTTTAAAAAAAGATGGCAAACGTTTATATGAATATGCTCGTGAAGGCAAACATGTAGAAATTCCAAAAAGAGCCATAACCATTAATAAGTTTGAAATCACAAATATTGATATGCCAAATGTGGAGTTTCGAGTGCTTTGTAGCAAAGGAACTTACATTCGTTCTTTAGCAGATGATTTTGGAAAAATGCTTAATAATGGCGCTCATCTTTCTTCTTTGCGAAGAACAAAAATTGGTGATTTTTCTGTAGATAATGCTGTTGGTGTTTTAGCATTTGAAGAAGCTTTTAAAGCAATTTAACTAATCTTTAATAAGGCATAACAATCTTTTTATTATTAAACAGTTAGTTTAGTACAATGAATTTTAATTATTCATACAAAGCTTTTGTAATCACTATACTCATATTGGGAAACCTTTACTTGCTGTTTTATTTTATAAAACTACCTTCCAATTCAATTCTTATAGAGGAAGAATATGAAATAGAATATGCTTTAAAAGAAGTAATACCCGAAGAAGAATTGGCAAGTGTTTCTGGAGAAGAAATTAAAATAGAAACCCATAAAGTTTTTAATGAAGACCAAAAATTTATTGAAGAATTAGAAACCGAACGCAAAGAAAACAATGAATCTACAGAAGATAAATTATCTGAAATTAACAAAGTTATTTCAGATTCAAAATCAGAAAGAAAAGACGATTTAGCTATTGAAAAAAAATATAAATCCAATTTACCAGAAGCTATTCTTATCACTACCAACAACTCAAAAAGCACCAACAGTTATCGTTTAGTAAACCGTAAAGTCATTGAATTTCCAAATCCCGTTTATGTTTGTGATAGTTTTGGAAAAGTAGTTTTACGTATAGAGGTAAACTCAAATGGGTATGTAATGATGACTTCAGTAAATAAAAATACTTCTACGACCACTAATTTATGCTTAATAGAAAGTGCTATAGGTTATGCTAAAAAAGCTCGTTTTAGTAAAGATAAAAATAAGCCTTCTCAAGTGGGAAGTATTACCTATATTTTTCCGGGTCAGGAATAATTATTCAATTAACTTTAATAAATCTCCAGCAATACATTTGCCTTTATTCTGATTGTACCATATTTGAATTTCTTTCTTAAATTCAGTTGTTAATGTAACGTGAGCTGCTTTAAAATCTTTGGTTTTATTCATTATTATTAAAGGTGATGGTCCCCAATCGTTAATCACTTCTTGAGTTTCGTTATCAAAAGCAATTAGTTTAGGAATGGACATAGTTCCATTGGTTAAAAACCGATTCATTAGCTCTTCATTTTCATCGCGATACAAAATTTTAAAATCTAAGTTTTTTGCTTGTTCCACCAATTTATTCATTACCGGCATTGCATGAGCAGCATCCCCACACCAACTTTCGGTTAAAACTAACCAAGTAACGTTTTTATGGTATTGCTGAAATTTCTCTAAAACATCCTCCTCAATTTTCATGGTCGCATCTAAACGCTTCATACGCGAATTATTTAATAAGGTGTAATTTGATAAGGCTTCGGATTTATCTGGACCAGAACTTGTTCCATTCTCCACATGAGTGGCTACTTGTCCTCTATAATCCTGATAACTAATCGCTTTACTTAAACTTTCTTTAACTAGACTGTTCGTATCTAAATTAATCGTGTTTTTTATTTCCATAACAACTAAGACGTTATATTTGGTAAAAACTTACTAATTTAAATTTCAATATAAAATTTATGGGAATCATAAGATGTTCTTGGTGTGGAGATGATCCTTTATATGTAGCTTATCATGATAATGAATGGGGAGTTCCTGTTTATGATGATCAAACTTTATTTGAATTTTTAATTTTAGAAACCTTTCAAGCGGGTTTAAGTTGGATTACCATTCTTAAAAAGAGAGAAAACTTTAGAAAAGCGTTTGATAATTTCGATTATAAAAAAATAGCAACTTACTCCGATAAAAAAATAGCTTCCTTACTTCAAGATACTGGAATTATTAGAAACAAATTAAAAGTAAATTCTGCTTTAACCAATGCACACTTTTTTATGGAAATACAAAAGGAATTTGGTAGCTTTAGTATTTATATCTGGGGGTTTGTAAATAAAAAACCAATTAAAAATAGTTATAAAACTCAAGCTGAATTACTTGCCAATACTTCTTTGAGTGATAAAATAAGTGTAGATTTAAAAAATCGGGGTTTTAAATTTGTAGGGACCACTGTTATTTATGCTTACATGCAAGCTATTGGTATCGTGAACGATCATTTAGAGGCTTGTTTTAAACACCATTAAATTTAGCTTATTAAGGTTTAATTAGTTCCAAGGTTAACTTTTTTTTCAACTGTCTTTTTATTTAGACCCAAGGCTTTTAAAGTTTGATGGTAGCGAAATATTAAGGTGGAGTCAGTAACTTTTACTTCTTCAAAAAGTTTCTCAAACCATTTTTTTGATTCAGTATATTCACTTCTAAAATAGGTAGCATTTGCTAATTCTTTATAAACAGATGGAGTACCATAACCATCTTTAACTACTTTTTGATATACCTTTACAATATCAATATCTTTATTTACAATTGTTGTCTTTTCATTTTGTGAAAAAGAGATTGCAGTAACCCAAAAAAATACAAATACAAATCTAATTTTATACATCTTTACTTATTTATAACTTAATTATTTTTTTAGTTACTTTCCCAAATTCTCCTTCAAAAGTTACAAATAAAGCACCTTCCCATTCGTTATTCAATTCTAAAGTTAATATACCATTACCACTAACAAGGGTAGTTGTATTTAATTTTTGACCTAATACATTAAAAATAGATACATTTATTTTACCCTTAATTTGATTTAAATTAAATGATATATTTCCTCTTGTAGGGTTTGGATAAGGAGCTGAAATATTATTAAAAGCCCAATCTTCATTTGAAAGGTTTTCAACTAATATGGTCCAAAAACCATTAGGAGCAACAATAGGTCTCGTCAGTGTTTTTCCAGAAATTGATTCGGCTGATATATAATATTCTATGTTAGCAGATGACGATGAAATTGATAAATCTGCAGACCAATCACTATCACTTACGAGACTCATCGAAGTTTGGTTAAAATCTGTAGCCCCTTCTTCTCTCCAAAAAACAGTAGCCGTATTTACTCCAGAAATATGCTTAATCATAGCATTTAAAGTAACTGTTGAGTTTGCATTGGCATCGTCTAAAGGTTGATGAATAATCCAAAGAGGATCATCTACCCCTATCGTGTGTGTAATACAATGTATAGCTCCTAAACTTGCTATTAAATTTTCATTTGAGTTATCTACATCAATTCCAACCACATTATAGCCAGGTAATAATTCTTGAATATATGCTAAAGCTGGTTCATCTACCTCTGCTCGATAAGTAGGAACCAGAATCGTTTTATTAATAAAAACTGCATTACTAAAAGTACGATAATAGCCCCCTGTATCAGGGTAACTACCTGAAGTACTTGGCGGAGCATCGATCCATTTTATTTCGTATGGAGTGCCAAATGGTGATTGAAAATTACTTAGAACATATTCTATGTTTTCTTCAATTTGTGGACCATCTGCAACGCCATCTGGATACCTACTGACTAAAATAGTTTCTTCATCTAATAATTTCATGTGCATATCGATATGATGTATTTCATCATAAGGAAGTGTCTCCATTTTTATATAGTTATCAATTCCCATATATTCAAACATGATCCCATCAATTTCCTCTTCTGTTTTAGCAGAAACTCCATAAGGATTATTAGAAGCATTTTCATCCAATATTAATTTAGAAGCAAATGCATTACCCAAACCATCCGACATATAATTTCCGCCCGTATTTACTAAATCGTTTGTTCCGGTATCTGTTACATAAATAGGCATTCCTATCATATTTGCATGAGCAGTTGGCATTATATTGTCTAATGGACGTGGGCGGTTGTAAATCCAATCTGCATAGGCTCGTTCTCCAACATCATCTGAATAAATGGTATTTCCGGCATAATCACGAATCCAGATACTATTACTCCCTGCATTTAAAAATTCTACATTAGACATACTTACACCTTGACTTGTTAAATAACTAGTCACACTAGATTCGTTTTGCGTAGTTATGATAACTTTGCATTCGGCAACTCCAGCTTCAACTATTTGACGGAGAATGTTTTTATAAGCATCAGTCCATCTGACAACTAAATATTCAACTTCTTCCCATTCTGCAGCAGCTCTAACAGGACCAGTAGGTGGATCTGACATTACTCGGTTACCAGTAAATTGAAATTGAGGAATTAATTCTCTTTCTAATTCTGTCAATCCTTTTGGAAGAGCATCTGGTAATTGAGCAGATGAACTAAAAGAATTAATAATTAATAAAATTATAACAGAGAGTTTTAAAGTTATGTGTTTCATTTTCAATACTTTTTTATAGTTTACGAAGATACTTAATTATCATTTTATCGATTCAAATATGTTAAGAATTTCTCTCGGGGAATTTCTACAGCTCCCAAACGCTCCAAATGTGGTGTGTACATCTGACAATCGATTAATTGATAATTTTTGACCTTTAGCTGTGCTACTAAATAATAGAAAGCAACTTTTGAAGCATCACTTACGTAACTATACATGCTTTCTCCACAAAATACTTTTTTATCTTTTAAATCTATACCGTATAAACCTCCAACTAATTTGTCTTCTAACCAAACTTCTATCGAAGTTGCAAAACCGATTTTATGTAATTGAAGATAGGCTTCTTGCATTTGACTGTTAATCCAAGTGCCTTGTTGTCCTTCTCTTTTTATTTGAGAACAGTTTTTTATAACCTCCTCAAAACAATTGTTATACGTAACGGTAAATTTATTTTTGAGGATAATTTTTTTTAAACTTTTAGATACTTTAAAATCATCTAAAAACATAACCATTCGTGGATTTGGACTCCACCATAAAATAGGCTGATACTCGTCAAACCAAGGAAATATTCCTGAATAATATGCATGTATTAATCGTTTAACAGAAAGATCACCTCCAATAGAGAGTAGTCCATCTTTATCGGCTTCTTCGGGATTAGGAAACCAAATAGTTTGAGATAAATGATGCATAGAAACTTTTTATAAAAATACAGAAAGCTTAAAGATTACATCGCTGTATTCTTTAAGCTTTTTTCTATTGAGATTCTTGTCCGATTGTTCGATATTTTTAATAACAATCATCGAACAGAATGATAAAAAAATTTAAAAAGGCAAATCGTCTTCTGCTTCTGTTTTAATATTATCTGCTGGTTGAAAAGCTTCTTCTGGTGGCATTGGTGGCATATCTGGGGAACCTGGTCCCGATGGAGCTGCCAAATTTTCTATTCTCCATCCTTGGATAGAGTTAAAATACTTTATTTCTCCTTGTGGATTGGTCCACTCTCTACCTCTTAAATTGATGCTAATTTTTACATCTTGTCCAGCTGCAAAATTATTTAGCAAATCTGTTTTGTCTTGCACAAATTCCACCATAATAGATTGCGGATATTGCTCTGCTGTAGTGACAACTACTTCTCTTTTTTGGAATCCATTGCTTCCAAAAGTTTGTGTTTCTCCAATTACTTTAATCTTTCCTTGTACTTCCATCTTTTAATCTATTATTTATTCATTAAATCTATTGCTAGTAGCAATCTAAAAGCATCAAAAACAATACCCTTTTGCAACATATCTTTTGCTTGTTTTTGAGTATTCTCTTTATTAGTAAGGTCAATATGTGGGCATTTATCAATGCCCAACTTTATAAATTCTCTAACTTCTTCTTCAGTCGGTGTTTTTTCAGAATTTCCTAAGATACCTAGGTCATTTCCTGTTAAAACAGCACTATTCCTAATTGATATTGGTAATGCATCTACTCCTATTCCCATAGTCCTTATAGGTTTTAGTACTTCAAACATTCCTTCCTTAGATCTGTTATACCAGTTGGCTCCCATACGGGCAACAGTATCAATTTTCACTGTATCAATTTTACCTTCAGCGTCTAAAACAGACTCTTTAATATGTAATTTAACTACCTCAGCTATTATTAAATTTCCAGCTCCACCCTCGGCACCTAATGCAATTACATCATTTACTTTACATTCAAATTGAACTGGAGCTTCTCCTACTCTAGGAGGCTTTACCATGTCTGAAGGCACTTGAGTAAATCCAGCTTTTACAAACTCATTAACACCATCTGGGTATTCGGTAGATGACAATGACATTTGCTGTACCATCTCAAAATTAACAATATTTATAACCACCTCTTTAGTTTTTAATACATTTTCTAAGGTGTGTTTAGTTGTGTTGTCTCGAACCCTTCTCGCAGGCGAAAAAATTAATATAGGTGGATTGGCACTAAAAACATTAAAAAAACTAAAAGGTGATAAATTTACATTTCCATCTTTATCTATTGTACTCGCAAAAGCAATAGGGCGCGGTGAAACAGCGCTTAATAAATAACCATGTAATTTTGCAGTACTAATTTCTTTAGGTGTAATTGAAATCATCGTTTGCAAATATATCGAAACCGCTACTTGTGTAAAAATATGTTTATACAATAATATCAACATATTTACTTTATATTTACTCTAAAGCATCAAAAGCGAATTATATTAAAAAAATATGCTAAAAAATACCTCAACAACTCGTTTGTTATTATTCATCTCTTCAATAACTATCATTTCATTAATTATTTGGAATACTTTTTCTTTTTTCAAAATATTAAAAGAAAATGAACTAACAAAAATGGAAATTTGGGCAACAGCTCAAAAAGACATAAAAAAAAGTGATCAATTAAAACTAAGTTTTAGTGAAACATCATTAGAAGTTTTACAGAGTAACAATACTACTCCTATGATTTCATATAGTCCCAAAGAAGAAACTTATATTCATAGAAATATTCCTGAAAATAAAATTAATACACCAAAAAAAAGAGATCGACTAATTGAACAATTTACTGAAGAATACGAACCAATAAAAGTATTTTATAACAATGAATTATTACAGACTATTTATTTTGGTAATTCACCACTCATCAATAAAATAAAATTTTATCCGGTAGTGCTTATCTTCATTATGTTACTTTTCTTTTTTGCAATTTATTTCTTTTTTAGGACCGCAAAAGCTTCTGAACAAAATAAACTTTGGGCAGGCATGGCAAAAGAAACGGCACATCAAATAGGCACACCATTATCTTCATTGGTTGGTTGGGCTGAGATATTAAAATCTGAAAATGTAAATCCAGATTATATTCATGAAATAGAAAAAGACATTGAGCGCTTAAAAATAATTACCGATCGATTTTCTAAAGTTGGATCCGTTCCTACTATGGAAAAAACAGATGTTGTTAAAGAAACTAAAGCTTCTTTCGATTATATACAAAGACGTTCCTCGAAGCTTATTAATTTCTCCCTGGACATTCCAGAGACTCCCTTAATGGTTAATTTAAATCCACAATTATATAGTTGGACGATCGAAAATATTGTTAAAAACGGAATAGACGCTATGAAAGGAAAAGGAGATATAGAAATTTCTATAACTACTAATTTAAAATCTGCTTTTATTCGAATTTCTGACACTGGAAAAGGAATTCCAAAAAAGGATTTTAATAAAATATTTAGTCCAGGTTTTACATCTAAGAGAAGAGGATGGGGATTAGGACTTTCCCTAGCAAAAAGAATTATCGAAGGCTATCACAAAGGCAGGATACGAGTTTTAAAAAGCAGTCCAAGCGAGGGAACTACCATGGAAATTATCTTATACTTACAAAACGATTAATAGTTAGATTTAATTTTTTTTGCCAAAGTAATTAACGCTTCGTTATCCATCGCTATTTTATGTTTAAAAGACATGTCTTTCATCTCATTTAATGGAATTAAATGCACGTGAACATGAGGAACTTCTAAACCAATCACAGACATTCCAACTCGATTACAAACCAATGTTTTTTCAATTGCTAATCCCACCTTTCTAGCAAATTGCATTAATCCTAGATAGGTTTGTTCATCAAGATCCAATAGTTTATCAACTTCCTTTTTTGGAACACAAAGGGTATGTCCTTTTACATTAGGGTCTATATCTAAAAACGCAATAAAATGATCATCTTCAACAATTTTATAACACGGGAGTTCTCCATTAATAATTTTTGTGAAAATAGAAGCCATAATTAAACTCTGCTTAATTCAACAACCGTAAACTTCATAGTACCATTAGGTACAGTAACCTCAGCAACATCCCCCACTTGTTTTCCCAATAGACCTTTTCCAATTGGAGAATCTACCGATATTTTACCAGTTGATAAATCCGCCTCACTTTGAGCCACTAATTTATAAGTCATTTCTACACCATTGGATTGATTTTTAATCTTTACTGTAGAATGTATTAAAGCTTTTGAAGTATCTAATTGAGATTCATCTATTATTCTTGCTGTTGATAAAGTTCCCTCTAGTCTTGAAATATGCATTTCTAACATTCCTTGGGCTTCTTTAGCAGCATCGTATTCTGCATTTTCACTTAAATCTCCTTTATCTCTCGCTTCCGCTATATCTTGTGATGCTTTTGGACGCTCTACATCTTTAAGTTGGTTTAACTCGTCTCTTAATTTTTTTAATCCTTCTGCGGTATAATATGACACTTTACTCATAAACTTAATTTTTAAATAATTGTAATGTGTTTTTTAATAAAAACACTACTGCTTTCGCAGCAATAAAAAAATCCCACACAAGATGGGACCACTATATACAAAGATAGTAAAAATAAAAATATCATCTATTTTTTATTGTATTTTTGCTTTACAATACTATGAAAATGAAAAAAATAGCAATCGCATTATTATTAAGTATAACTTTAATATCTTGTAATAGTAGTGATGATAATAATCAAAATCAGAATCCCTATTTAGCTATACCTCCAGTGAGTTTAAGCTTAAACTTAAATCTTCCGGAATATACCGATTTAAAATTCCCAGGAAATAGTATTATTGTAACCAATCAAGGTATTAAAGGAATTATTATTTATTGTATTAATACCGATTTATATACTGCTTCTGAATTAAGCGACCCCAATCATAACCCAAGCTCATGTTCAAAAATGGACGTGATTGGAATAATCGCAACTTGTTCTTGTGACGATGGTAACAAAAACGATATAGTAACAGGACAATTTACTCCTCCAAACAACGAAAAATACCCAATGTTACAGTACCGCGCTGAACGAAATGGAGATGTTATTAATATTTATAATTAATATCCAGTTATAATTTTATAATAGCCCCAATTAAAAAGTTAATGGTTGCTTGGGGATAATATCCGGTGCCTTCTACTGTCGTTGTAACACCTGGAACCGAAAAAGTATCATCATAAGTGTAATAATAACCATTTGACACATACTTCACATTAAAAATATTATTTACCAATCCTGTTAATACAATTTCTCTTAAAAAAGGAATATTATTTAAGGTATAAGAAATATTAAAATCGTTTATAAAATAGGCCTCTAACTGTGAAACATCACTATCGACATTCCCCATATACTGCTTACCAACATATTTAGAATACAATCCTAATTGAAGATTTTTTATAGGTTCATATTCAATTTTATTAGCAGCAATAACGCTTGGAGAAAATGAAATATTAGTAGTTCCTAAATTTGTAAAATCACCATCAATAGGGGCAACAAAATCTTTATTTTTATTTGTACTTAAAGCAATATTGGGTAGGATTCTAAAGTTGTCAAAAATCGAAAATATTGCATCAATTTCTAGGCCTAAACGATAACTTTTACCGCTTGTAGCTCTAACAGGAGCACCTACATCATCTATGGCACCAGTAAGCACTAATTGATCTTTGTAATCCATAAAATAAAGATTCGTACTCACTTTTGTTTTCTTTGCAGCAAAACGCCATCCAAACTCATAATCATCTAATTTTTCTGGTTTTGTGATACCATTTTCAAAATCATTCCTATTGGGTTCTCGTTGTGCTCTTCCATAAGAAGCGTAAAGCTGATTTTTTTGACTTAGCTCGAAAGTTAGTCCTGCTTTTGGATTGAAAAAATTATAATCTTCATCAACTTCTAAAGGAACTTTATCTGAGGTTATTCCTGAAGTTTTATAGTTTATAAATCTACCTTGTAAATCTCCATATGCACTCCATCGATCATTAATATAATAGGTAGTTTTTGCAAATACAGTGAATTCGTTTTTTGTACCATTCCCTTCATAATAACGATCTCTTATTTCAGAATTGCTAGCATATTGAGCCCAAATTATTTCTCCAAAATGATCGCCATCGTAATGACTATAAAAAGCTCCAGCTGAAACATCCAATTGATCTTTCTTGTAATTTACATTGGCATTGACAACATAATAATCATTATCCAACCAACGTCTTCTAATTAAATCGGTAGTATTTATAATTTCATCGCCTATACTAATGGGGTCTAAATTATAAAAATCAAAATCTTGATCTTCTTTATACTGCTCGTAATATCCCCTACCATAAGTATAATTTAAACCTAAACTTGTTGTCCAATAATTATGGATTTTTTGATTCCAAAATAATTGATAATGATCTTGCGAATAATTATCAGTTTCATTGTCGTAAAACTTAACATTCCCTTCTTCATCTGTGTATATTCCTGAAGGATTAAATGTCCTATCAGTTTCTAAAGTTTCAGCATCAATACCATACCATGCTTGATACGTTTTTTCTTTTCCACCAAAAACTAATGCCTTTATAAGAGTATTATCATTGACATATGCACCTTGTAAAAAATAAGATTTTAAATCTGAAGTTGCCCTGTCAATATATCCATCCGAAGAAATTTTTGAAAGCCTACCTGACAGTTCAATATGATCATTTAATAATCCTGTGCTAAATTTTACATTATACTTTTGCGAATTAAAAGACCCTCCAGCTAGACCAATTTCACCATAAGCTTTTTCTGAAATAGCATCGCTTAAAATGTTTATACTGGCTCCAAATGATCCCGATCCATTGGTTGAAGTTCCAACACCACGCTGTAATTGTAAATTTTCTATAGATGATGCAAAATCCGGCATGTTTACCCAAAAAATTCCTTGACTTTCAGAGTCATTATATGGGATTCCATTGATGGTAATATTCACTCTTGTTGCATCACTACCTCTAACACGTATCGATGTATATCCAATTCCTGCTCCAGCATCTGTTGTGGTAACAACTGATGGTAAATAATTTAATAGTACCGGAATATCTTGACCTAGATTTGTTTTAGCCAACGCTGCTTTATCTATATTCGAATGTGTAATTGGAGAATCTGCGTTTACTCGAATCGATTGTACTAAAACTTCCTCAAGAATTTGAACTTTGGTACTATCTTGAACTTTCTCTTGTGCCGATAAATTAAAAAATAATAAACTTAATACAGCGGTAATTAGTTGTTTTTTCATAATAAAAAATAAATTAAATAAAAGGAGTAATTATTTTTTGTTATGTATCGTATGGTATGATTTTGAAAGGTTTTCTTTCGGTTTTCCTAAACAGCATTACCTGTTCTAGGTTCTATGGGTATAATCTCAGCCATTTCTAGCACCCCTTTGAGATGCAACAAAGATAAATAATTATTTAATTTTAGGTGGTTTTCGATTCAATTTTTTAGAAGTATTTTTCTTTTTAGTCTGAATGCGTTTCTCAATAGAAGATCTAGAAGGTTTCGTTTTTTTTCGAGGTATTTTTATCTTTAAATTTAATTGCAATAACTGCAACATTTTATCGATTACAATAACTTTATTTTGATGTTGACTTCTAGTATTACTGCAAGAAAGGTTTACATATCCATCGGAAGATATTTTTGCAGCTAGTTTTTTTAATAAGCGTTCTTTTTCATTTTCTTCCAAACCATTTGAATTATGGATGTGAAAACTAAGTACTATTTTAGAAGAAGTTTTATTTACATGCTGACCGCCAGGGCCACTACTCCTTATGGCTTTAAACACAAATTCATTTATTAGTAATTTTGCATCCATTATTTATAAAATATTCATGAAATTAAGCGTTGGAACGATGCTCGTTATGAAGTAAGTCATTTACTGTTTTAACTGGATTAAAAGTGGCTAGTGGCACTTCTACATATGCAGAATTCCAATCGGCCATTGCTCCATTCCAAAGTCCAGGTAACTCTAAAGCTTTTAAAGGTTTCCCATCTTGAGATTTTTGAGTTATAATACCTGCATTAGGATCTACATACTTTGATAAATCAAATTTATTCCCTTTGTAATCTCTTAGGGCACAAACCAAATCAACAGGATTAAAATGAGTCGCCTCACTTACAATAATTTGCTGCCTTTTATCATCAGGGTTAATTTGAGCTATTTCAACTATTTGAAGTGAAGTTGTTTCATCTTGATTTTTAATCCAGAATGGTCCACCACCAGGAGCCCCAGTATTTTTAACAACACCACAAACTCTAAGTGGTTTATTTAAAATATTAAAAATAGATTCGGCATCATTTGGAGCTTCTTTAATATTTAATTCGTTCCAAAGAAATGACTTTATTTCATTTATCATTTCTAGAGAAATACGTTCTTTATCTATAGCACTTAAATAGGTAAAAATTTTCTTTTGAATCCAAAGTAATTTTCCAGCCAACACTTTTTTATAATGCGCTATTTCTTCTACATATTCTTCTACGACTACATTATCGATGTTTTTAATAAAAATGATATCGGCATCAACCTCATTTAAATTTTCAATTAAAGCACCATGACCTGATGGTCTAAGCAAACATTCTCCGTTTGAATTTCTGAAGAAAGTATTATCATTTTTTACGGCGATAGTATCGGTTTCTTGTTTCTGAAATGAATAAGATATATGAAATTCAGTTTTTGTTTTTTTAGAAACTCTATTTTTAACCGCTTGAAATTCTTTCTTAAAAAAATCAATATGTTTTTTTGAAAATGTAAAGTGTAAATATGCATTGTTATTTACCGAACCGTAATAGGCGGTTTCATATAAATGCTCTTCAAAAGCAGTAGTAACATATTTATTGTATTTATGAAAAGGAATTAATCCCTTGGGCAAATTCGAAAAATTTAACCCTTTTTCTTCCAACATAGTCTTGACCAGTAAATATATTCTAGTTCCTTTAGTACCATGCTTAAAATCTGGATACAGTTCTCTTATTTTTTTACGAACAGCATTTAAAAAAGCAAAATCTTTTATTGAATTAATAAAGGTTTCTAACAATTGATACTCTCCTTTTTTTAAATAAGAATTCAGTTTTGTTTCATTTGGATTGTAATCTTCTAAAAACTTAAATAAAAACTGAAACATTCGAGTTGCAGCACCAGATGCGGGCACAAATTTTATTATTACTAAGTTGTTCTTTCTTGAATCATAAAACTCAATTAATTTTTTTTGGTCATCATTAGAAATCGATTCAATACCATTATTAATAGAAGCGGCATTCAAAACATCAACAAAAGGAATTCCGTCAGAGAATGTTTTTAGTTGATAATAAATTTTTTCAATAGTTAATCCGTGTCTCTTTAATTGCTCTATGTCTTTTTTTGATAAACTCATAGATTATTTTTTTAATAATTGATCAATGTGTTTTACGGCTTCTTCTAAACGTTCATTTTTATTACCCTTCAATAGTATATAGGGTCTGTTATTTTCCTTTAAAACTTTTTCAAAAGCAAGAAACATTTCTAATCTTTCTTTTGGTTTATCCCTTAAATCATCAGCCTCCCAAGGAGTATCGATATAAGTTAGTAAGTATAACTGGTATGTGTTTTCTATTGCATACTTATTCAATAAAGGATGACAATTACCAGCATAATAAGCCTCCGAGTAAACTTTAGTTTCTAATAAATCGGTATCACACACTAAAACTGAATTGGTTTTTTTAGCCGATCTATTTTCTAATTCCATTTGTCCAATAGCAATAGGTAATAGATCTGACTGCTCACAAGTTCTGCGTTTATTATTCCATTTTTTCTGAAGATATTCACGAGCATATTCAGGAACCCAAACCGAGTTATAATAACGCGCCAATTGTCTTGCGAGAGTCGTTTTTCCAGTTGATTCTGGACCAAACAAAACTACTTTTATACAGTTTGATTCTGTTTGTTTAAGTTTTTCTTCCATTCTTTATATCCTAAAAATGCCAACACAAAAAAGATGGTATATTGTATCCCCGTAAATCCATATCCTTTAACAAAATATAAAGGGATAGAAACTATGTTTGTGATGATCCAAAATATCCAATTTTCAATCTTTTTATTTGCCATTAACCACATAGCAACAAATGCAGCCGCAGTAGTAAATGTGTCTAAATAAGGGGTTGCTTTTCTAAATTCAATTAAACTGCCAGCACTTATTTTCTGAAAAGCATAATGAACACTGTCCATAAAATTTAAATCGGGCATTACATTATAATACCTATATGCGATAATCACAAAAAATGCTGTAAATACAAAAATAGCAAATGCCTTTATGTTATCTAAATAATTTGTTCTTGATATTTTAAGAGGCTCATGTGTTTTATTAGATATTCGAGTCCACATATACCAACCATATAAACTCATTAAAGTGTAGTAAATATTAATTATTAAATCACCATACAAAGCCCATTGTGATAATAAATAAACATATAATCCGGTGCTAATAATTCCGGTAGGATACACTAAAATATTTTCTTTTTTAGCATAAAAAACACTTGTTATTCCTAATACAGCAGCAATAAATTCTAAAAAAATATTTATGCCAGCAACTTGTTGATATGGTTCAAGGAAAAAATCGACGATTGTGTTCATAGACTTATATTTTCAAATACAGTTTCCATTAGCATATCTACTTCTGCCAGATATACTTCTTATTCTTATTTTATTAGCGGATGCATCTGTAAGAGAATAGCAACTATTTTTAATCATTCTTTTTTCTTTTGTTTAATAAGGCATAAGCACAAGTAAAACCCTCAAATTCTAAAAACCAAATATAATAAGTCTCTTTTTTATCTTCAAAATCAACCGAGGCAGTTGTTTCTTTAGAATAAAAGTTAAAATCATCTACAAAAATATGATTTAAAAATGTTAAACCAACTCTGTTAAAACTTTTATATAATGACTCTTTAGCACACCAAACTTTAGTTAATTTTCGAATCATACTATCTTGATGATTTAAACTTTGGTAATCATCTGTCTTTGTAAATTTATGAGCGATTCGTAAAATTTTATCTCGTTTCTTTTCTATATCGATTCCAACTTCAATAACACTAATAATAATAGCTGAAAAAGTGAACGAATGCGTTATTGAAATATGCAAACCATTATGTAAATGAGGCTTTCCGTTTTTATCATAAAACAAATCATGATCGGTATATCCTTCAGAAGCCAATAAATGCCGTATGCTCAAAAACCCTCTTTGATGTAACTCACTCTTCATATTATTTACTCTAACAGCGCTTTTATCTGTTAAGCTGATTCCATCATTGAGCTCCTTATAAGATTCTTCAATCTTCCAAATGAGTGCTTTAGTAGTCAAATTAACTGTTATAGTTTTGTAAAGAGGCATTAGATATTAAAGTATATTGTGTATTTTTGCAATTCGAAAAGATGATTTTTTTCGACTAAAAAACAAATATAATAACAAGTTTTCCACTTTTGTGGTAATAAAATACATTTTTATGTCAACCAAAACAATACCATTCATTGCCTATAAAGTAAAAGATATTTCTTTATCCAATTGGGGGAGAAAAGAAATCGAACTTGCTGAAGCAGAAATGCCCGGATTAATGTCTCTTCGTAAAGAATATGAAGACGAACAACCTTTAAAAGGTGCTCGAATTGCAGGGTGCTTGCATATGACTATACAAACTGCAGTTTTAATTGAAACCTTAATCGCGTTAGGAGCTGAAGTTACTTGGAGTTCTTGTAATATTTTTTCAACTCAAGATCAAGCTGCTGCCGCTATTGCAGATGCAGGAATTGCTGTTTATGCATGGAAAGGGATGACAGAAGAAGAGTTTGATTGGTGTATCGAACAAACATTATTTTTCGGCGAAGATCGCAAACCATTAAATATGATTTTAGATGATGGTGGAGATTTAACAAACATGGTATTTGACAGGTACCCTGAATTAGTAGATGGAATTAACGGTTTAAGTGAAGAAACTACCACTGGTGTTCATCGATTATACGATCGAATGAAAGAAGGAACCCTACCAATGCCAGCGATTAACGTAAATGATAGTGTTACCAAATCTAAATTTGATAATAAATACGGGTGTCGCGAAAGTGCTGTAGATGCAATTCGTCGTGCAACCGATATAATGCTTGCTGGTAAAAGGGTTGTGGTCTGTGGTTATGGAGATGTTGGAAAAGGAACAGCTGCTTCATTTAAAGGTGCTGGAAGTATTGTAACCGTTACTGAAATTGATCCAATTTGCGCTTTACAGGCAGCAATGGATGGTTTTGAAGTTAAAAAGTTAGAAACAGTTATTGCTAATGCTGATATTATTATAACAACAACTGGAAATAAAGACATCGTTCAAGCCCGCCATTTTGAAGCGATGAAAGACAAAACTATTGTTTGTAATATTGGCCATTTTGACAATGAAATTGATGTTACTTGGTTAAATGATAATCATGAAAAAACCGAAATAAAGCCACAAGTTGATAAATATACTGTTAACGGAAAAGACATCATTTTATTAGCTGAAGGCCGTTTGGTAAACTTAGGTTGTGCTACGGGTCATCCAAGTTTTGTAATGAGTAATTCATTTACCAACCAAACATTAGCACAAATTGAACTTTGGACTAATCTAGATAATTACGAAAACAAAGTATATATGCTTCCAAAACATTTAGATGAAAAAGTAGCAAAATTACACCTTGAAAAAATTGGAATCGAATTGACTGATCTTCGTGAAGATCAAGCAGAATACATTGGCGTTGAAGTTCAAGGACCTTTCAAACCTGAGTATTATAGATATTAGCATAAATTAATATCCATCGATCAACTAATCGAAAGGAGTAATCCATTATTAGAAAAACAAAGGCCTTCAATTTATTTGAAGGCTTTTTAGTTATATTTTTTTTCTAAACAGATAGCTCATCCAAATTGGATTGTTAATTTCCGTAATGGCCTTCCTATCTATAAATTCCCAGTTATATGAATTCATATAGTTTAATAAACTAGATGTGCCTTTTAAAGCTTCCATTTCTTTAATTGTTACCAACTTCCCTTCAAGTGATGACTGATTTTCAACTTTAATACGCTTAATTTTTCCGCTATTATTCATTTTTTGAATAATGATTATTTCTAAGTAATCATATTTGGTGATTTCTTGAGCTTGTGTTAACGTTATTAAAAAAAGAAATAACAATATTAATAAAGTCTTAATAATAGATTTTTTCATAACTAATATTTTAAATTAATTCTTTATTATAATTTTTGTAAAATCAATCTCATCATTATTAAACTTTGTAAAGTATATTCCTTTAACTAGATTAGTGAAATCAAATTGACTTACTCCCTTATTTACACTTTTTATGAGTATTTTTTTTCCATTTATATCGTAAAGCTCAATTGTGATATTTTTATCTGCTTCGCTTCTTATTGTCAAAATATCGTTCACTGGATTAGGATAAAATGTGATTTTAGAATCATAAAAAACATCATTTAAATTTAAATTACAATCATAAATTAATACAGGTAAATCAACACCTGGGCTTACAATATAATCTGGACATTCCCCTGGTGCACCTTCAACGAAATAGACTCCAGACTCCTCTTGTTCTGTCAATGTTATGGATGTTCCATTCTCTCCTTCAATTGGCACACCATCTCTATACCATTGAATATTAGTATTGTAAGGTTGTCCTATTGAGAATGTAATAGAATCACCTAAACAAACCTTAAATAAATCATCTTCAAAAATATAATCCCCAGAACTCTCGACTACCATTCCTGAAAAAACCCAGGAATCAATTAAAACTTCTTGAGCTGTTTCAGAACAACTATTTAAAATAGTAGCTACATTAAAATAAAACAAATCATCTACTCCTTGAACAATATCTAAAAATTGAGAGGTCTCCCCTGGAATAATCTCCCACTCTGTTCCACTAAAACTTTTCTTAAACCATTGGTAAGAGTCATATTCTTGTGTAAAAATCTGAATTACTTCCGATGGGCATAAAATAAAATCTCCCTCTGTTTCTATCGTAGGCGAGTGATCACATTGAGCGGAAATAAAACTAAAATAAAACAATCCAACTATAACACAAATAAGTCTCATAAATATATATCTAATACACTCTAAATATACAATTTTTCAACTTTATTATTGATTAAAAGTGGTTGATACCAAAAAAACCTCCAACTAAATTAGTTGGAGGTTTTTTTTATAAAATGTAAATCTTCTTTCTTAAGCCTCGAAAGGCACAATAGAAATATAAGATTTATTATTTCTCTTTTTAGTGAATTTCACAAGACCATCTACTTTTGCATGTAACGTATGATCTTTTCCACCATAAACATTTTCTCCTGGAAAATGAGTGTTTCCTCTTTGTCTAACGATGATGTTTCCGGCAATAGCGGCTTGACCACCAAATATTTTAACACCTAGTCGTTTCGATTCTGATTCTCTACCGTTCTTCGAACTACCAACTCCTTTTTTATGTGCCATTTTCTCTTAGTTTTAAAAATTAAAAATTAACTTAAGGCAGCTACTAATTCAGCTTTCTTCATAGAAGTATAGCCTGTAATACCCTTTTCTTTTGCCATAGCCTTTAGTTCAGCTACAGTCATAGATGCAATATCTTTAGATGTGCTTTCTTCCTTTATAGGAGTAGTTTTTTTGGCTTTTGGAGCTTCAGGCTTTGCTTCCTTTACAGGAGCAGATTTTTTAGCACCAGAACCTACAATACTCTCAATTACTATTTCAGTAAGAGATTGTCTGTGACCATTCTTTACTCTGTATCCTTTTCTTCTTTTTTTCTTGAATACAATAACTTTATCACCTTTAAGGTGCTTAATGACTTTTGCTCCTACTTGAGCTCCATCGATAGCCGGGGCGCCAATAGTAACTTTGTTACCATCGCTTAGCATTAATACATTGTTGAAAGAAACTTTTTTTCCCTCTTCTGTCGCTAAACGGTGTACAAAGACTTTTTGATCTTTTGCAACTTTAAATTGCTGCCCTGCTATTTCTACAATTGCGAACATAGCGTTTCGTTTAAATTTTATTATTATTAAATTTACCTCTCTTGAAGGCGGGTGCAAATATATGACTTAATACGATAATAGCAAACCCTTTATTTAAATAATTTAAATGCTAAAACTCTTAGCGTTTGGAGTTTGCTAAATAAACACCTAATAAAATAATAACAGTGGCTACTCCCTGCCAAAAACCAAAAGACTCCCCATCTAAAACCCCCCATGAAACAGCTATTATAGGCATAATATAAGCAACGGAAGAAGCGAAAATTGGAGTAGATATTTGTACTAAATTATTAAATAGCACTTTCGCAATTGCCGTACCAAACAATGAAAGTAGGAAAATATAAAACAAAGACATTGTAAAATCAGGTCCTTGAATTACCTGTGAAGTAAAAAACCCAGAAAATATTAAAACTATAAAAGCTGGGATTATTATGATAGCAAAATTTCCAACTGCAATGGCTATTGGGCTTACATGTTGCAAATGTCTCTTAATAATATTTATACTAAATGCATACATAACAGTCGCTATTATTACTAAAAAAGCATACCAATAATTCTGATTTGGATTAATACTAGCTCCATTGGTTATTAATAAAAAAGTTCCTGCAAATCCAGTTAATACGCCCAATACTTGTCTCTTAGAGGAATGCATTTTAAAAGCTAAAAAACCAAAAACAATGGTATTAATAGGTACTATAGAATTTAATATAGAAGCAATAGCACTATCTATTTCTGTTTCTGCATATGCGAATAAAAAAGCTGGAAAAAATGTACCTAAAAAACCAGATATAACAATCCATTTAAGTGTGTTTTTTGGTAAATTTTTTAAACTCTTAAACCCGACTAAAAACAACAACAATGCTGTTATAATAATCCTTAAGGAACCCAATTGTAATGGTGTAAAACCAACAAGTCCTTTTTTAATCAAAATAAAAGAACTACCCCATATAAAAGCTAAAAGGAATAAAAAGATCCATTTTTTATTATTCTGAAACATAGTTTGTTGTTAAATATTCTGCAAAAATGGAATTAATAAACGTGAAAAGCAGAAACTTTTATTACTTTTGTTTGTATAATTATAATTAATAAGATGAAAATTTTAAAACTACTTATCGCAATCGTAATTTTTTCTGCCACAATATGCTCTTGTAAAAACAATACGGAACCCCAAATAAAAACAATAGAGGTTGAAGAAACATTAGCTAAAAATGAAATAGCTGATGACGCAATTCTTACTAAGGCAGAATTTAATATCGAGGGAATGACTTGCGCGATGGGATGTGCAAAGAATATTGAAAAAAAGCTTTCTAAAATGGAAGGTGTGAAATTTGCCAAAGTAGATTTTGATAAAAAATCAGCTATCGTCGAATATGATGAAGCTATCGTAACTTCTTCTTCTTTAGAAAAAACAGTAACAAATGCTGGTAACACTTATTCTGTGAATAATATGAAAATTTTATCGTCTTTTTCTAAAGATTGAGTTAAAACTAACTGTAATCATGAGGATGCATTATAAATAAAAGTAGAACCTGCTATTCTTTATTTTTCCAAGCTAGGGTCTCCATTATAATTCTCATGTCATTTCTTAGATACATTACGGCGGGATATATAGAATCAAAATTAGGTTTAGCATCAAAATACAATGCGCCATTTACAAAATGCTGGAGACTATCAGTTGCATAAAACTCAGCTTGCGTAGCGGCATTACCATTGATCATATAAAACATCCCGTAAACATACTTGTCTTTATTTACGAAAGGTTGTTCTGGAATACTTTCCGCTTTTACCGCATGATCATAGGCTAGTTTTTGAGCATCTCTTAAAAGAGAATCTAGATTGTTTTTTCCAACTTTTTGATAGGTTAAATAAAGAGTCGCTTTCATAGCTGGATAATATAGATTTAATGCATTATTCTTTTTTTCTTTTAGAACAGCTTCTTTGTTTTTTTGAAAATTATATGGAAAATCTAAATGCAATTCTTCATAATTCGCTATTGGATAGCTTAAGCTTAATTGAGCTTTGGGCTTTATAAGTATCTCATCTTGACAAGACATAAAAATAAATAGTATAAGAAGCAAAAAGATAAATCGCATATTAATTTTTTATATAAATTTTAATTTGATTGATTCGTTTATTTTCGAAGCCTTCAACTGTAAACGTATATTTACTAAATTTTATTACTTCTCCTCTTTTTGGGAAACTTTTTGAAACTTCTAACAAAAACCCCGCAAGTGTTTCTGCATCTCCCTTAGTGGATTCGAATAAGGACGGATCTTTTAATTTAATTACTTTATAAAAATCTTTTAAAGGTGTTTTTCCCTCAAAAACAAAAGTATTTTCATCTAGCTTAGAAAAGACTAAATCTTCATCATCAAATTCATCACTAATTTCTCCTACAATTTCTTCGATAATATCTTCTAAAGAAATCAATCCACTTGTTCCGCCATACTCATCAACTACAATTGCCATATGCATATGCATTTCCTTAAATTCATTTAATAAATCGTCTAATTTTTTATTTTCAGGAATAAAATAGGGCTTCCTTATTAAGGCATTCCAATTCAATTCTTTTCGATCTATAAATGGCATTAAATCTTTCACATATAAAATTCCCGTAATGGTATCTATATTATCTTTAAAAACAGGAATCCTAGAATATCCATTTGCAATAATTTCAGGTATTATCGATTCATAGCTAACCGTTTCATCTAAAGCAAAAATATCCATTCTTGGCTTCATAACCTGCTTTGTGTCTGTATTTCCAAATGTGACTATTCCCTGAAGAATTTTATGATCATCATGCAATTTATCTTTTTCGGAACTTAGCGCTAAAGCTTGTGATAATTGATCTACACTAATATTAGACTTTTGGCTCCCGAACTTCTTTTCGATAAATTGTATACCGGAACTCATGGGACTGCTTATGGGAGTTAATAAAAAATTTAAAAAATTTAATGGTAAAGCCATAAATAATGAGAACTGAATATTATTCCTACTAGCATATACTTTTGGTAGTATTTCTCCAAATAATAAAATAACAAGGGTTACAATACCTACCTCTAATATAAACCTAAGGTTGAATCCAAAATAATTCACAGAAACTCCTGAAAACATCATATCACTAAGAGAAGCAAATAAGAGTACAATCGCAATATTTATAAAATTATTAGCTACTAAAATTGTTGCCAATAGTTTTTTAGGTTTATCTAATAAGTTTTTTACAATTCTCAAATTGCCTGATGGTTCTTTTTCTGAAGACTCCTGTTCAAAATCTGAGGATGTTAAAGAAAAGAATGCAATTTCGGCTCCAGATATTAAAGCGGAACAAACCAATAAAATTAACAAAACTAGAACACTAAGAAAATGTCCACTTTCTAATACATTTGCTAAAATTAAACTAGGAGGTTCTATATCCAAAATTCTAAGAATTGAAATTAAAAGGGTTCATTACTTCCAGTAGACGCAGAATTATTGCCATCACCTTTTGGACTTAAAAAATTAAATTCTGAACAGTGAATCTCGGTATTATAACGGTCTTTCCCTTCATCATCTTGCCATTTACGAGTTTTTAAACGACCTTCAACATATACCATATCTCCTTTTTTTAAGTATTTTTCGCAAATCTCAGCACCTTTATTTTTCACGATTATATTATGCCATTCGGTATTGGTAACTTTTTCACCAGTTGTTTTGTTGGTATACGATTCATTGGTCGCAAGCGGAAATCTACCTATACTTCCACCCCCTTCAAAGTAATGCATTTTTACGTCATCTCCTGTATGCCCAATAAGCATTACTTTATTTAATGTACCACCCATAATTGTAAATTTATATTTTATGCAAAGTTATCTTTTGTGAATTAAATATAACTATTTTTTTTGTTTTTGTCCATATACTTTCAACTTGAAAAAAGTAGTAATAAAATTCCCTATAAGTTTCGGAACAGGATAGCTTTCAATTTGACTAATTGAGATTGCTTCATCATTATTTATTGAAGTTTCTGCAATCCAAAATCGAGTGTATATATTTCGGTGGGATAACTTATGAAGAATGGGAAGCTCATTATAAAGTGCCAAAGATTTAATTTCAAATTTTCTGGATACGTCTTGAAAAATAGGTAAACTATTAAGTTCAGAAATGTTAAAATCTTTTTCTGTTTCAATGAGAGGAAACTCATATAAGTTTTGCCAAATACCTTTTCCTATTCTCTTTTGTAAAAAGGTTTTTTCATTTTTAGAAATCAAAACAATATAATTGAAATAAATGTTTTTAACTTTTATCTTTTTTAATTTCACAGGTAATATTGAAATATTTTTTTGTTGAAGTGCAATACAACTATCATTAAAAATACAGATATCGCAGTTAGGATTTTGAGGCTTGCATTGTCGAGCTCCGAATTCCATTAAAGCTTGGTTATGATTCCCTGGATTATCTACATCAATTAATTGTTGCGCTAAATTTTTAAATTCTTTAATTCCAAGGCTAGTATTTATTGGGGTGAAGATTCCAAAATAACGAGCAAGAGCTCTGTATACATTGCCATCAACAACAGCTGTTGCCTCATTAAAACAAATAGAGGCTATTGCACTAGCCGTGTAATCTCCTACCCCTTTTAGTTTAATAAGTTCTTTATAGGAAATGGGGAAAACACCATTTAATTCATTTGAAATATATTTAGCGGTAGCATGAAGGTTTCTTGCGCGAGAGTAATAGCCCAAACCTTGCCATAATTTTAATACTTGCTCCTCGTTAGCATTAGCTAAGTTTTCTAAGGTAGGATATTCAGTAACGAATGCTTGATAATATGGCAAACCTTGTTCGACTCTCGTTTGTTGAAGTATAATTTCTGAAAGCCATATATAATAAGGTATAACAGTAGTTCTCCAAGGCAAATCTCTTTTATGAGCTAAATACCACAAGATGAGTTTTTTACTAAAATGGAAGTTACTTTTTGGCATTCAGCGAAATTAGCCTTTATCTAATTAAATTTTAATGGTTTACCATTAGATTTTTTGATTATAAAATTCATATATTTGCCACCTTGAAAAAAAGAGATTTTTTAATATATAAATTTAATACATAATGACGAAAGCAGATATCGTAGCAAAAATTTCAGACAAACTAGGAATGGAAAAAGGAGATGTTCAAGCTACAGTTGAAACCTTTATGAATGAAGTAAAAAATTCATTAGAAGGTGGTGACAATGTTTATTTAAGAGGTTTTGGAAGTTTTATTGTAAAGAAAAGAGCTGAAAAAACAGGAAGAAATATTTCAAAAAACACTACAATTAAAATCCCTGCACACAATATACCAGCATTTAAGCCTGCTAAAATATTTGTAGAAGGTGTAAAAACTAATGTTAAGGTAAAATAATAACCATCTCGTTAAATCGGGATATATAAACAGATTACTATGCCAAGTGGTAAAAAAAGAAAAAGAGCAAAGATTTCTACTCATAAAAGAAAGAAAAGAAGTCGTGCTAACCGCCATAAAACTAAGAAATAATAACTTATTTCAATAGTTTAAAAAATCAAAAAAGTTCTTTGAAAATGAAACTAATTAGTTTTTTTAATTTTTTAGTTTCGACGGGTTTTTCTCACTAAATCAGTGAGAATTCAATAAACCTGTGATAAAATAATGTTTAATCCATTTGTCATGCTTATAGGTATGATGGATAAAAATTAATGAAACGTGAACTACGAATTATTTATTAGATCCAGTTCACAATCAGTTGATTTTGCCCTTTTAAAAGATGGAAAACTAATAGAATTACACAAAGAAGAAGACGATAACAAGTTTTCGGTTGGTGATGTGTTTATCGCCAAAACTCGAAAAATTGTTCCAGGCTTAAATGCTACATTTGTTAATGTAGGTTATGAAAAAGATGCTTTTTTGCATTATCATGATTTAGGTCCTAAAGTCGCTTCTCTTTTGAAATTCGTTAAGAGTGTAAGCACAGGTAAACTTAAAGATTATTCTTTAAAAAATTTCCCATTTGAAAAAGATATTGACAAAAACGGAGGTATAAATCATGTACTAAAGTCTAATCAATCGACATTGGTTCAGATTGTAAAAGAACCCATTTCCACTAAAGGTCCAAGAATTAGCTCAGAGCTTTCGATAGCTGGACGCTATATTGTATTGGTACCTTTTTCTGATCGAGTTTCTATTTCACAAAAAATAGAATCTAAGGAAGAAAAAGACAGGTTAAAACGCTTGGTAACGAGTATTAAACCTAAAGGATTTGGAGTTATTATACGAACTGTAGCCCAGGGTAAAAAAGTAGCTGAACTGGATAGAGATTTAGAAAATCTCATGGATCGCTGGAATGCGATGTGCAAAAAGTTACGAGGAGCTCACCTTCCTTCAAAGGTGTTAAGTGAGTTAAATAGAGGCGCATCTATTATTAGAGATGTCTTTAACGATTCGTTTTCTTCTATTTATATAGACGACGAAACACTTTACTTACAAATTAAAGATTATGTGCAATCAATCGCACCTAACAAAGAGAATATTGTTAAGTTTTATGATTCTAAAACTCCCTTATTTGAAAAATTTGGGATTGAACGTCAAATCAAAACAGCGTTTGGTAGAACGGTATCAGGAAGTAAGGGAACTTACTTAGTAATCGAACATACCGAAGCGTTGCATGTAATTGATGTTAATAGTGGTAACCGAAGTAACAAAACAAATAATCAAGAGGAAACCGCATTAGAAGTAAACTTAATTGCTGCTAGCGAAGTAGCACGACAACTAAGGTTGCGTGACATGGGAGGTATTATTGTTATCGATTTTATAGATATGGCAGCAGCTGCCAATCGAAAAAAATTATTTGATCATATGGTCAAAGAAATGAATGAAGATCGTGCAAAACATAAAATATTACCTCCTACAAAGTTTGGTTTAATACAAATAACCAGACAACGCGTGCGACCAGAGATGAATATTAAAACTCGAGAAGAGAATCCTAATACTGGAGAGACTACCGAGGTTGAAGCGCCAATAGTATTGGTAAACAAAATGAATGATGAGCTTAAAAGCCTTATCAAAAAAGACTCTAAAAAGATAACTTTAAACACACATCCTTTTATAGCGGCCTTTTTAACAAAAGGTTTTCCATCCGTGCGAACCAAGTGGTTTATGGAGCACAAGAAATGGGTGACAATACAACCAAGAGATGCTTACACGTATCTAGAATATCACTTTGTTGACAAAGATGATTCGAAGATAAAATAACCTGAAAAAAACCTCCTCTGTGTAAACTTTGGAGGTTTTTTTATGACTTTTTTTAATTAAATTTGAGAAAGAATATTTTAGTGAATTTCAATTATCAAAAAACATATACCCTAAAAGAAGCTACTGCTAAACTTGAGGGTTACTGTGCCTACCAAGAACGTTGTCATAAAGAAGTGAATCAAAAACTGAGAGAAATGAGAATGATTCCTGAAGTAGTTGACATCATCATTCTACATTTATTAAAGTATAATTTCTTGAATGAAACTCGATTTACACAAGCCTATGCAAGGGGAAAGTTCAACCATAAAAAATGGGGAAAACAACGAATTGTAAGAGAGCTCAGGTATAGAGACATTTCTAAATATAACATTGATTTAGGTCTAAAAGAAATTACTGACGAAGACTACGAAAACACGTTTAATGAATTAGCAGAAAAACGATATTTTCAATTAAGTTCTGAAAATAACCTACAAAAAAAAAGAAAAAAACTAGCTGATTATTTGTTATATCGAGGCTGGGAATCATTTTTAGTTTATGATAAGGTCAATGAGTTGATAAAGTATAAAACACAATAATCGCCTAAATCAATCATCTTAACCCAATATAACGTGTTGTAAAACACATTAATAGCATAAAATATTACTTGATTTTTATTTTCAAAAAAATCTATTTAAATTCGTTAACACAAGACCATAAATTAGATATAACCTAGTATCGTATGAGCAACAATTATTTTTATGATCATGGTATTAAAATAAAAATAATAGCGTTATTTTTTGTTGGAATTTTTGGAGCTATAGTTATTGATACTTCAGCAAAAATAGTTGCTGAAATTTATGATATGGGATCAGTCTTGGCAGGCTATCAAAGTTTAGGGAGATACATTATCACCTTATTTAGTGGAGAGGCTTTATTTCCAGATCCAAATTTTTCGAAAATCCCTAAGTTAAAAGGAGAAACATTTGTTGGATTATCAGCACATATACTTGTCTGTATCATGGACACTTATTTGTATTTTTTACTCAGTTTTAAAATCCTGAAATCCAGACCTAAAATACTACCTGCTTTAATTATGATGTGGTTATTTATGTTTATGCCTTTGTATCTTGAAATGCCCGCACTTGGTCTGGGATGGGCTGGAGCTGATAGTTCTATTAAAGACATTTTACTGCTGCGAACTTTTATTTGTCATACTTGCTATGGCATGGCTTTGTATGTTGGGACGGTATTGTTTTACAAACTTCTCAAATTTTATAAAAGCAATTAAAGTTAATTTATTTTAATAGAAATAATTACTTTTAACCCAGTAAATATTGATTTTTATCTAAATGTATAAGTCAGTCCAAACTCAAAATTACTCCTTGGCATGATTACGTTATCCTTTTCATAATATTCTGTGTCAAAAATATTATTAAATAGTATAAATACAGAAAATGATTTAATAGCTGTAGCAAGTTTTGCATCTACAATACTATAGGATTCTTGTGGTCTTTCTACATATTTATAAGTAACACTAGGCTTTATAATTTTAGCAATCGTAAAATCGAAAACACCTGTAAAATGATTCTTTATTGAAGTGTCTATTAAATACCTTGAAGCGAAAACATTTGTATCATGATAATCGTCTTCCAAAAAAGTATAACCTAATTTCACTCTCTGAGAATTATTAAAAAGGATAAAATTGTAAGCTGCGTTTAATTCAAATCCAGATGTTGTCACCTCTCTTAGGTTTTGAGCTACAAATATTGGACTTTCTTCTGTTTCCTTAATATAATCTATCAAATCCTTAGCTTCCCTTCTAAAAACCGCCCCAGTCAATTCTAATTTCTTGATGGTGTAATTTATTCCTAATTCTTCTGCAAGTGCTTTTTCAGGTTTTAACTCTGAATTACCCGATAGAAAGTTTGGAATATTAGTATATAGTTCAGTATAAGTAGGTACTCTATAAGAATAGCCAATATTACCATAAATTTTTAAATTATTGGAAAATGAATATCCAACATCCAATCCTGGAAATGCATAAAAATCAAAATCTGAATAATAACTCAACGAAACTCCGGGAGTGATATCTAATTTATTATTTATCAATAAAAGACGATGTTCTACAAACATATTAACAACCGTTCTATTTTGATCTCCTAGGTTATTACTTGATAAGGTAGTTTCAGAAAGATCTAATCCAATTCCTGTAATTCCCAATGAGGATTTAAAAGAAGAATTTACTTCTGCTGTTATTTTATTGGTAATATTAAAGTTTCTGGAAAAGCTTGGATCGTCCCTCTTTAAAACAAACATATCTTGTCCTCTTTTCCAATATAATTTTGGTTTAAAGGTCCAATTGTTTTTGTTGATAGAAGTTGAAATCCCAACCAAACTTGTTTGAGTTTCCTCATATTCGTTATATACTGGATTATTGGTATAAAAGTTACTTGCCCCAAATTTTCGATCAATGAATGTTGCTATTACATCAATAGGCTGATGATTGGTTTGGATACTGCTCTTTAAAAAATAATTAATATTTTTATAATCCGTATTTTCACGATAACCCTGACTACCATTGTATTCAAAATTCACCAAATGACTTGATTTTTCAAGGTTAGTTGCTGCAGTAAGCCCTAAGCTTAATTTACCATATGAACCACTTCCAACTTCCAATTTTAATTGCTCCTTTACATTGCTTTTTGTTACAATATTGATCGCTCCAGAAAATGCATTTTGACCAAATATTCTCGCTGATGGCCCTTTAATTATTTCAATTCGTTCAATATCTTCTATGGGAATCATCATATTCATGGTATGGTGTCCGGTTTGTGGATCTTCCGTTTTAAAGCCATCGATCAAGATTAAAGTTTGATTGAATTGTCCTCCACGAATGTAAATATCAGATTGCATACCATCAATTCCTCTTCTTCTAATATCAAGCCCTGCAACGCTTTGCAGCAAATCAGTAACATTGGTTGCGGTACTGTTTTTAATATCTTCAGAAGTAATCACAGTAATGGTTCGAGAGTTTTCAGAAAATGGCAAATCTATTCTGCTGGAAGTAATTAATATTTCATCTAATTGTTCCTCAGAAGTAGTCTCTTGTGAAAGTGAAACCATTCCAAAAAATAAAGTAACGAACAAGAATTTATATTTTATTTTCATAGCTATGTTATTAAAAAGCAAAAATAAAGTTATTTTTAAATATGTACTCTATTTTTAAAAAAAAGTATCGATTATAATTAATCTTTGGAAGATAAAAAAAGCTTGATAAAACATTGAAAATAAGTTATTAAAAACAGAGTATGACAATCTATTTTTAACAAGTTTGACACCTCACTCAACGATTAAAAAGAAGAAATTACCTTAAAAATCGTGATTAAAAAATAGTTGATAGATTTAAAATTGTATAATAAAAAAATCCCAAATTAATAAAATTTGAGATTTTAAGATATCATAATTGTATGTACTTAATCTGCCAAAACAATTGCTTTATTATCTTTCATTTCAAGAGTACCACTATTTATTTTTAAAGACCATCTCCCATCATTTTCCTTAGAGAATTCACCTTCAAATCCTTTGGTAAATACAGGCTCTCCTTTAAACATAACTTTCCCACTTTGTAATGAGGACACAATAGATGCGTGGTTATTTAACATCTGAAACTCACCATCTACACCTGGTACTGTTAAAGATTCTACTTCACCACTTACTAAAGAAGATTCTGGGGTTACTATTTCTAAAAACATAATTATTATAATTAAGTGTGCTATTATACCTCAGCTAGCATTTTTTCGCCAGCTTCGATTGCCTCTTCAATTGTTCCTTTAAGGTTAAATGCTGCTTCTGGTAGTTTATCTAACTCACCATCCATAATCATATTAAAACCTTTAATAGTTTCTTTAATATCTACTAAACATCCTGGAATCCCAGTAAATTGTTCAGCAACGTGGAAAGGCTGTGATAAGAAACGTTGAACTTTTCTAGCTCTATATACAGAAAGTTTATCTTCTTCAGATAACTCCTCCATCCCTAAAATTGCGATAATATCTTGTAATTCTTTGTAGTGTTGTAATAATTCTTTTACACGTTGAGCACAGTCATAATGTTCATCACCTAAAATATCTGCAGTTAAAATTCTAGAAGTAGAATCCAATGGATCTACCGCTGGATAAATACCTAGCTCAGCAATTTTACGAGACAATACAGTTGTTGCATCTAAGTGAGCAAACGTTGTAGCTGGTGCTGGATCTGTTAAATCATCTGCAGGTACGTAAACCGCTTGTACAGAGGTAATAGATCCTCTTTTAGTTGAAGTAATTCGCTCTTGCATTGCTCCCATCTCGGTAGCTAATGTTGGTTGGTATCCTACCGCTGATGGCATACGTCCTAAAAGTGCTGACACCTCAGATCCTGCTTGTGTAAAACGGAAAATATTATCTACGAAGAAAAGAACATCTTTTCCTTGTCCATCTCCGGCTCCATCACGGAAATATTCAGCAATTGTTAAACCTGATAAGGCCACACGTGCACGAGCCCCAGGAGGTTCGTTCATTTGTCCAAAAACAAACGTTGCTTTGGATTCTTTTAAAGCAGATTTTTCAACTTTTGAAAGGTCCCAACCTCCATCTTCCATAGAATGTAAGAAGTCATCACCATATTTTATAATTCCAGACTCCAACATTTCACGAAGTAAATCGTTCCCTTCACGAGTACGTTCTCCTACTCCAGCAAATACTGAAAGTCCACCATGCCCTTTTGCTATATTATTAATAAGCTCTTGTATAAGTACTGTTTTACCTACCCCTGCTCCACCAAATAAACCAATCTTACCACCTTTTGCATAAGGTTCAATAAGATCGATTACTTTAATCCCTGTAAAAAGAACTTCTGTTGAAGTAGAAAGATCTTCAAATCTTGGTGCATCTCGGTGAATTGACATTCCATTTTCACCAGTTTTCGGTAAATTACCGATACCATCAATTGAATCTCCAACAACATTGAAAAGACGTCCATAGATATCATCTCCAATTGGCATTTGAATAGGAAGTCCTGTAGCTATTGCATCTACCCCTCTACTTAATCCATCTGTTGAATCCATAGAGATCGTTCTCACCGTATTTTCTCCAATATGTGATTGCACCTCTAATACCAATAATTTTCCATTATTATTTACTTCAAGAGAATCGTAAATTTTTGGAAGTTCTGATCCGTTTGCAAATTCAACATCTACAACGGGTCCAATAATCTGGGCAACTTTACCTGTAACTTTTGACATTATTAACTGTTTATTTTTTAGTACTATTAGGGTTGTAAATATCCCCTATTTTAAACGCTGCAAATATAGTTTTTTATAATCAAAATATACAAGCCTAAACTCTATATTTTTATTTCTAACTAATACTTTTTAATTAACAATATAAAGACTCAGAAATAAACTGTAAAAATATATTAAATAAAAAAACCGAAGTATTTAACTTCGGTTTTTTTATTATTTTATAGAAATCAATTATTATAACCCTTCTGGATAGAAAACAACAAAATTTCCTGCTTTAACCATAGAACCTGATGCTCCAAAATTAGAACCATAAGTTGCATCTATTTGCTCCAAAAATTCATTTGCCATTAAAGCATATCCCCTCGCTGTTAAATGAATTCCATTTACACTAACTAAACCTCCAGTAATAAAATCTGCATTCAGATTAAATTCATCAAACATGATTCCAGTGGTAGCCGCTTCAGCTAAAACAAGTCTTAAATCTACAAAAGCAAGTCCATATTCTGTAGCAAGATTTTGAACTATTTGACTAAAAGCGTCAGTTGCATTATTACTCTTTTGGGTTTCAATATCAGTTAATACATATTGATTTGCTAAAGGATTACTAATACCAGCAATATTTAATGGTTCAGGAGCCCCTAATACAGGTGCGCCAATAGCTCCACTTGCTGATAAGAGGATTAAGTCATTTTCAGTAGTCTGCCGTGCTTGCCCAAATATAGCTCCATATGCGCCTGCTGTTTCAGCAGGAAAACCAAGCGTTAATAAATATCCAGTAATTTGAGCTGAAAAATCTGTAGCGTCATTATCTTGAATTAATACAGGATTAGCATCCGTTAATGATAATAAGTTTACTCTATTTGGTTCACCAAAGGCTGTAAATATTCCATTTAACAAGCCATATAATTGTGCGTTTAATAACTCAATTGTTGGTTGATCAACAAGACCCGGCGCTAAAGCATCAAAAGGTACCACATTAAAAAATGGTAAATCAGTTACATAAGGAACGTTAGATAACACTCCCTTAGCTCCATTAGCGGTTAATGCAGAAACAACTCCGGTTATAGCATTATTAAATGCCGTTGGATCTGTAATATCATATGGCGAATAAGTTGAAGTATCTTGATTCCCTATTTGGTCTATACCAAAGGCACCACCAGAAGTTGAATACGATAAAACATCATTACCTCCCATTACAGATATGGTGAAAAATGTTGGACTTTGAGACACTGCATCTTCTAATACCGTTGCACTAGGGCTTGAAGCCATTCGTACAAAATATGGATTTGCTCCAGACCCTAATCCAGCTATATTTCCAAAACCTTGCTTTTGAAATTGATAACTTTTAATTCCTGAAACACCCATGTTATTAAAGGGCCCAGTTAAAATATTAGAAATCTCAGTAGTAGGAGTAGCATCTAAAGAAACTGGTCCTGCTCCATTAAAATACAATCTAGGACCATAATAAACATCCCCATTTAATAACAATCCTCCAATGTTATCATTCATCATTGGTTGTGTAAATTCACCACCTCCTATATTTGAGAATGCTCCTGCTAATGTATTTGGGAATGAATTCATTTGACTTGCAATAAATAATGCATTATCACTATCGCCAGAAGAAAAAGAAGCTCCAAGAGCCACATAATTAGAGAAATCTGCAGAACCTGAAGTTAATACAGGAAGTGTTTCTATTACTGGATCACTCCAATATTGATCATTAGAACAAGATGTCAATAAAGTAATTGCTAAAGCAAGTACTCCAATACTTTTGTATAAATTAAATATTTTCATATTACTATTATTTATTATTAATTATTTATAGTTAAAGAGATGTAATATTGAGATCCAATAAATCCAGTACCTACTGCACTTTGATACTCATTACCTCCTAGATTAGTTGCACCTGCTTTGATAACAGATTTTATTGCAGGAATTCCATAATTTATCTGAGCATCTACAACATATATTTCTGGCATCACTGCATTAGCAATACTCGATTCCCATAAATATGAACCTTTATAACGTCCATCAATGTTAAATCCAAAGTTTTTAAATAATTTCG
>Ga0208814_1000141_pt1 | contig 53188 bp, 42 predicted proteins | sample MalvirAntarct_55_FD_184253 | JGI IMG/M metagenome (GOLD analysis project Ga0208814, IMG submission 184253) | Marine viral communities from the Global Malaspina Expedition - Malaspina viral metaG Antarct_55 (SPAdes) (version 2) | ecosystem: Environmental > Aquatic > Marine > Oceanic | place... | reverse complement strand
GTCTCAGGCAGTGGCCGCGTGCTACACACCATCAATCCGCGTCTGCATCCCGAGCAAGTCGCCTACATCGTCAATCATGCCGAAGATGAGGCTGTGTGCTTCGACATGACATTCTTGCCCATCATTAAAGGCATTGCCGCGCACTGCCCTGGCGTAAAAGCCTGGATTGCCCTCTGCGATGCCGACGCACTGCCCAGCGATACTGGCCTGAGCAATTTAATCAGCTATGAGGCGTGGATTGACAAGCACTCCAGCAGCTACACATGGCCTGTGCTCGATGAAAACGACGCTTCCTGCCTGTGCTACACCAGCGGCACCACCGGCAATCCCAAAGGCGTGCTTTATAGCCACCGCTCCACCGTGCTGCACGCCTACGCCGGCGCCCTACCAGACGCGCTCAACCTCTCATCGCGCGATGTTGTGCTTCCCGTAGTACCCATGTTTCACGTTAACGCCTGGGGCATTCCGTTCGCCGCCGCCGCTGTTGGCTGCAAGCTAGTCTTCCCCGGCCCAGCCATGGACGGTAAATCCATCCATGACCTCCTCGAGTCAGAAGAGGTAACTTTTGCCGCCGGCGTGCCCACTGTTTGGCAAATGCTGCTGTCGTATATGGCCGATGCCAAAGTCGGCTTTAGCACTTTGCGCCGTACCGTAGTTGGCGGCTCTGCTTGCCCGCCAGCCATGATCAAACGCTTCCGCGATATCTACGATGTCACCGTGCTACACGCATGGGGCATGACCGAAATGTCGCCCTTAGGCACTGTATGCTCATTGCGCAAACATCATCTAAAACTCTCACCCGATGAGCAGTTGAAGATTCTCTGCACGCAAGGTCGTCCTGTATTTGGGGTGGATTTGAAAATTGTCGATGACGAAGGTAATGCTCTACCTCACGATGGCAAAGCACAAGGTGAGCTACTAGTCCGCGGCCCATGGATCATCCAAAGCTATTTCAAAGGTGAAGGCGGCGACCCGCTAGTAGACGGCTGGTTCCCCACTGGCGATGTCGCCACCATCAACCCTGAAGGCTATTTACTGATCACCGACCGCAGCAAAGACGTCATCAAATCTGGCGGCGAATGGATTAGCTCTATCGATGTGGAAAACTTAGCCATGGCTCACGATGACGTGGTGATGGCCGCCTGCCTCGGCATGCCTCATCCAAAGTGGGACGAGCGTCCGATGCTAGCTGTGGTGAAAAAGCCCGATAGCTCGCTCACTTCTGCTGAACTGCTGGCTTTCTTCGTTGGCAAAATTAGCAAGTTTCAAATCCCTGATGACGTTGTCTTCGTCGATGCCATCCCACTTGGCGCCACCGGCAAAATGCAAAAAGTGAAGCTACGTGAGCAACTCGCTGGCTACACATTGCCAGGAGTTTAAGGTACACGCCAAACGTACAGAGCAACTGCTTTATGTTTGGCGCAGCACGCATTGAGTAACCATTTCGCTCTTAATGTACAAATAAAAAGGCCGGTCATATGACCGGCCTTTTTACATTCAGCTCACTACTTATGAAGGCTTTTTAGCATTCTTATCTTTCACCAAGAACGCTGCCAGCGCTGGCAAGACAAAGATGGCGCCAAGCATGTTCACCAAGAACAAGAACGCCAGCAAGATGCCCATATCGGCTTGGAACTTCAGCGCTGAGAATGCCCAAGTACCCACCGACACACTCATGGTAATCGCGGTAAAGATCGCCGCAGTACCACGCTGCTGAAGCGCTTTATGGAAGGCACTAGGCAGGTCGTCGCCATCAGCCATTGCATGCTTCATACGCTCGAACAGATAGATGCCGTAGTCAACACCAACACCCACCCCAAGCGCCACCACCGGCAAGGTCGAAACCTTCAGGCCAATGCCTAATGTTGCCATCAAGGCGTTGCACAGCACGGCCACAATCGCCAATGGCACCACGATGCAAAGCACCGCTGCGATCGAGCGGAACTCGGCATAGCACAGCAAAGAAATCGCCGCGAACAACAGCATTAGCATGATGGGCTCAGCTTCATCAACAGCTTCGTTAGTCGCCGCCATGATGCCCACGTTGCCACTGGCTAAGAGGAAATCGATGTTCGGCTGCGGGTTAGCCGCCGTGTAATCTTTCACTTCTTGGATGATGTGCGTCAGCGTTTCACCTTGGTGATCCTTGGTGAAAATAAGCACCTGCATAACGCTACAGTCGGTGTTCAACAAACCAGTCCCGGTATCAATAGGAGTTACCGACTGTGCCAACACGGCTTGGTTGCGCGAATGCACACGCCAACGTGGATTACCCTCGTTCCAGCCGGCGTTGACTACTTTCGACAAGCCCGCCAATGAGATCGTGCTTTGCACGCCATTCACATCGCGCATGTAATTTTCAAAGCGATCGATAGCATCCATCACCGGGAAATTGGTGCAAGCGCCATCGATATCTTTACTCTTCACAATCACAGACAAGACATCGACGCCGATCGAGAAGCTATCGACAATCGCCGCCACATCTTTGTTATAGCGCGAGTCATCACGTAGCTCGGGAATGCCCTTGCCCAAGTCGCCAGTTTTCATATTGCGCGACTGTATGGCAGCACCGGCCATCAATAGTGCCGAGACGATCAGCACCACCACAGCGGCCTTTGGCGTAGCAAACACTTTGATGCGCGACCACATCCAATCGCCGCGATCATCGCCACCTTGGCTTTGCAGCTTCGCCGTTTCTTTTGGCGATAACTTTAAATATGACAGCAGAATGGTCAGCAACATTTTGTTGGTGATGATCATCACCGCCACACCAAGGCTGGCTGTGATGGCAAGTTCACGCACAATATCAATGGCGATAAACACGATCACCATAAAGCCAACAGCGTTAGCCAGTAGTGCCATAGCGCCAGGCACAAAGAGCTTAGCAAATGCCGAGCGTGCTGCTTCTAGCGCGCCGTGACCAGACACTACCTCCAGCTTCCATGCGTTAGTCATCTGCACCGCATGGCTAACCCCGATAGAGAAAATCAGGAAGGGAACAAGAATAGATAACGGGTCAATACCAAAGCCTATCAGCGGCAAAATACCGAGCAGCCAGACCACTGGTACCGTGGCGCATAGCAACGCTAGGCCAGTGATTTTTGCCGAACCGGAGTACCACAACAGCAGCAATGCAGTGATGAAAAATGCCACTACGAAAAACACCAATACACCTGCAGCGCCTTGAGCAATATCGCCCACTGCTTTAGCAAAGCCAATGATGTGAATGTCTACATTGTCGTTGGCGTATTTAGTGCGAATATCCTCAAGCTTTTTCGCAACTACTTGATAGTCCAGCTTCTTACCCGTTGTCGGGTCAACCTCTAACAGCGAAGAAGAGATCATCGCGCCTTGAAAATCGTTCGACACCAAACGCCCAACATGACCGGACTTAAGTACGTTGCCTCGAACCTGCTCTAGGTCTTCTGGTGTGCCTTGGAAAGTCGCTGGAATAACGTTACCGCCAGCAAAGCCCTCTTCCACCACCTCAATAAAGCGTACGTTCGGTGTAAATAGCGATGTCACTGTAGCTCGGTCAATGCCGGGCAAAAAGAACACCTCATCGGTGACTTTCTTCAGTGTGTCGAAAAACTCAGGGTTGTAGATGTCTTTGCCATCTTTGGTCCGCAGCGCAATCAATACGCGGTTGGCACCACCGAAAGTTTTTTGATACTCCGTAAAGGTTTGCATATACGGATGTTCGAGCGGAATCATCTTGGCGAAACCAGCATCCACCCGTAGCTGTGATGCCGACATCCCCAATAAAACTGTCATGGCCGCAAACAGGCCGAGGAAAAACTTACGATGCCCAAATAACAAATTAGACAGTGACTGAACCAAACCATGCATGCTCATAAATATCGTCCTGGTCAGTTAAAGCTAATGGGATGAGCGCCCTGCTCACCGAAGGCAGTCGCGCCGGTAGCAGTTTCCATTACCGAAGTCAGCATGGGGCTACCTTCGATTTTTGATTGGCTAAAAGTAAGTCCGCCATCGCGGCTACTTAAGACCTCACCACTTTGACCCACGAGCAATAGCTGGCCGCTCTCCGATAGCGTGGAGCCGAAGAGAGACGTTGTCACTGGACTATTAATTTCGACAAAGCTCAAGCCGCTGTCGGTGCTTCGCACGATCTTGCCGCGCATGCCGTAGCCAACAACTTCCGTTGCACCAACCGAGTTAATACCAAACAGCGTGCCGTCATATGGAGACTTGATAGGCTGCCATGTGACACCGACATCGGCCGAGCGCAGCACAGTACCAAGCTCGCCAACGATCACCAAAGTGCCATCACCCAGTTTCGCAATGGCATTTAAGTGACGATCGCCGCCCTCAGGCAAAATCATGCGCGTTTCCCACGTCTTGCCGCCATCTTTGCTTTCCATGAACAAGCCATAAGCACCAATGGCAAATGCATGGTCGGCATCGACAAAGACAACATCGAGCAACGGTGTTTCATACTCAGGATCATCATGCGTGATGCTCCACGTCAAACCGCCATCATTGGTCAGTAAAACGATTGAGTCGTGCCCAACAGCCAAACCGCGCTTGGCATTAAAAAACTTCACGCGCGTTAGTGTGGTTTCAGTCGGTGACTTAATCGATTGCCAAGCCGCATCTGGTGTTGCTTGCCGGAAAATACGTCCGCGCTCGCCAACACCAATGCGCAAGTCATCAATCTCCGCGACCGACATCATCATGGTAGTTGTGAGCTGCACTTCGGTGCTGGGTAGCGGCGGCCCTGAACGATGCGAAAATGCATAGCTCAGGGTAGCGGCGACAAACACCAGAAATAACGCCGGAATGGCTTTCGACATAGTCACGCTTCCTTATTTAGCAATCTACTTAAGTTGTTATCGTGTACCCATAGAACGTAAGCCCGACGGAGAAAAGTCCGACGCGTTACGCGAAATACGGGTATACACCTTCGACTCTTCGTTAACTAAACCCATTGCTAGGTAACGGCCCGACTGCAAGTCGTGATGCACTTCAGCAGTGGGGTTGATGCCTGGAATATCATAGGCTTGTAATACATGTTGCTCAGCAACGCGCCAAAGTTGACCACGGCCATCGTAGGCATCTGTAGCTAAAATCGTCCAAGAGTCCTCATCAATGTAGAAAGTACGGCGGCTGTAGATATGGCTGGTGCCACTCTTCAGCTTGGCTTCGACTACCCACACACGATGTAGCTCATAACGTGCGTGGTCTGGGTTGATGTGGCCCGGGCGAATAATATCGCTGATCTTAATTTTGTTGCTGCCTAGATCATAAGAGTTGTAAGGCACATAGATCTCTTTTTTCCCGACAAGAGTCCAGTTATAGCGATCAGTGGCACCGTTAAACAGTGTGAAATCGTCGTTTGTTCGTAAACCATCCGCCGCAACCCCCGGATTGTCATAGGCAACGTTGGGCGCTAAGCGCACGCGACGCTGGCCAGGGTTATAGCTCCATGCCTGACGTGGGTTTTTGATTTGGTTTATGTACTCATGAATAAGCAGTACTTGGCCTGCCAAACGTGCTGGCGCGGTGACTGTTTGCAAAAAGTTTGTCAGCTTATTGTCTTCACGATCAGCCGGTGATTTACGCAAGTTGTTGTAATGAAAGTCGTACTCATACTCAAACCGTACTGGGGTATAGCTACCGCCTGTCGTCACAGCCACCTGCTGGTTACTAACTGCGAAGCTATCACCGCGATAAGCAGTGATGTGATTGAGCATCGGCTCAACCCCAGTTTTTGGAATAGGGAAAGGCACACCAACCGAGGCACCATCAAAGCCATTGCCACCAGGCGCTAATTTCACACGCGTGGCATTAGCCTTTGATGCCTCATAAATAGCTTGTGGATAAGCCGCTGTACGATGCGTGGGATATACATTCATTTTCCACGTTGGATATTTCTTTAGCAGCGCCTGCTGACCCGCAGTGAGGTTAGCTGCATATTGACCCATATTGCTTGCGCTAATAGTGAACTTTGCTTTTTCACCGGCAAATGGATTCGGGTAGTGATCACCCTCCTTAAAGCCCGCAGGCGCCTTGGTGATGCCACCTGTCCATGCCGGAATAGTGCCGTCGGCATTGCCTGCCTTCTCAGCACCCACTGGTGTTAACTCTCCGCCCAGCTTTGCGGCTTCATCAGCACCGACCGCTAAAGCAGAGCTGCCAATAATGCTTAGCGCAGCGGCTAAGGCAAGTTTAGAAAAATTCATAATAGCTCCGTGTATTTTAGTTATTAAAAGGAGTAGCTGAGACTAGCCGCGACAAAGTCGCGATCTATGCTGGGGTTGGTAATACTTTCATAGTTACGTGACTGGCCATTTGGTAATGTGGTTGGGCCAGATGGCGCACCGCAGGCTACACCGCCCTGAAGGCTAGAAAGATCTACAGGTAGAGGAACAAGAGAAAGATCGGGAACGACAGGCGCTGGAGCATTGCAATCAGTACCTTTCAAGACTCTCCCTCCGAAGAAGTTGGTATATGAAAAGTCAGCGCTCCACACTTGATTATAAACTGCGTTTACACCCAAGGAAATTGAGTGAGACCCTTCATTAAAGAACTGACTTACACCTTTTAGGTCACCCGCATAGACTATGCGCGGCAGCATGTTCACGCCGGAAAATACGTTCGCGTACTCCAGGCGGCCAATCAGGCGAACACCAAAAGAAGCTTTGGTGGCATAGCCTTCATCCCCAGGCTGCACCGAGCCATTGGCGACCACGGCATTTGGATAAGGAAAATCTACAGGCACCGTACCACCTACACGGACTTGCCCATTTTGAGCAGATGGCAAATACACACCAGGACCGTTGAATTTAATACCATCGGGTAGGTCTTGATAAAATGCAGCCGCCTCAAACAGCGCAATTGCTTGTGTCGCTCCTAGCACATTGGGAATCGCTTTAATGGCTAAAATTTGCAGCTGATGCGCTTCGACACTGCGATAGCCTTGAATGTACTGGTCAGTTTCAGGATCATCGGGAACCCCTGCCTGATTAGGCAAGCCTAGTGCCGCCAGCGTCAGCTCGGTGGTGCTAATTTGCACTGGCAAATTAGGCCGATACGAGTATTCGCCACTCAAAGCAATGCCAAATGGCCCTGGTGTACTAAAACTCAGCCCATAGAGCTGGATGTCTTCTGGGTATTCAGCAAAAACACTAGCGGTGTTTGCATCTCGTAAAAAAGGTGTTGCAGCATCTTTTTCCCCAGCTAGCAAACTGGCTAACGGCAAGCGGCTATGGTAGTTGATGGCGTAAAACCCTAGCTCAGTCTCACCAACCAACCAACGCAGTGCCGCACCGAACTGACCATCATCGCGGGCGTCACGATCTCCAATACGAGGCACTGCGGATGTGTCGCTAGCGGCAGGACCAGGATTGGCAGGCCCACGATCAGGCGTACGCCCAAAGCCAGTAAATGCCTCTCGACCTCCTGGGCTAAACACATCAGTAGTACTGAAAAATGTTCCGAAGGGATCAATTTCAAAGTGTTCCCATTTCAGCTGATAGAAAGCCTCAAGGGTGACGTCATCAGTGATTTGTTGTGATGCATAGACCATTGGTACTGGAATAAATGCCTCTTTCAGCTCCGAGCCTGGAACCCGCAAACGCTGAAGGTCGATCGGGTTAATGACATTGACCCCACCCTGAATCAGCGCACCCTCCCCCCAGCTCACAACTTGACTACCTACCCGAAGGTTCAAATTACGACCCGCGATATCAAAGCTATGACGCAAGTACCAATCGTAAGCCTGCATATCAAAGTCAAGGCGCTTATGTGCCTCTAAACCAAGCTCATCTTTATTTTGTGCGGCTAGATCAGCAGCGTAGCCAAAACGAACAAAAAGCCCTGTTTTACCATATGACAAATCAACGTCATGGCTAGCTTTTAAAACAGTCGAGACAACTTCGCCTTTCTTATAGTTTATGTTGCCACTGTCTTCGTTAACGCTCCGTGATGTGCCGCCATTCGCGATACCTACGACGCGAGGGTCTGGATCCTCAGTTCGGATCAGAGTCCCTACGGAGAGTGATGTATCAAAGACAAATGTACCGTCACCATCGGCGAAGTCGAAGCGTGCCGCATGGCTGGGCAGTGCCAGTGTGCATGAGAGTAGTGAAATAGCGCAGGCTAGCGGTTTTCGGCGGAGGGCGCGTGCGATCATGGCGAATACCTTTTATTATTTTTTATGGGTGTTCAGCGCCTACTTATACATACGTAACAAGGTGTTCACAACGAACAAAAATCTAATTGTTCAAATAATAAACCAATCAAACTTTTGTTTGCTTTTAGCGCATACCACCTTGGCGCAAGGCATTTGGTGAAAAGTCTGACGACTTGAATCGTTCAGCGCGATAGACACGAGGCTCCTCATTTATCAATCCAGATACAAGATAGCGTCCAGACAGTAAATCGTGATGCACCTCTGCAACTGGCAGTAACGCTGGGATATTATGTGCCTGCACAGTGTGCAGCTCCGAGACGCGCCAGAGCTGATCGCGCTGATCATAGGTATCCGCAACCATAATGCTCCACGAGTCTTCATCGACGTAAAATGTGCGCCGGCTGTAAAGATGACTAATGCCTGCCTTCAACCGAGCCTCTACGACCCAAACACGGTGCAGCTCGTAACGCGCGGGCGCCGGATTAATATGACCGGGCATAACGATGTCACTAATCTTCAACTTATCACTGCCTAGTGCGTAAGCGTTGTATGGCACTAGCAGCTCTTTTTTACCCACTAACGTCCAGTTATAACGATCCGTCGCGCCATTAAACAAGGTAATGTCATCGTTCGTTCGTAGGCCATCGGAAGCTGCGCCTGGGTTGTCGTAAGCCACATTAGGGGCTAGGCGCACACGGCGCTGACCAGGGTTATATGTCCACGCCATACGTGGATTCTTCACTTGATCAATATACTCATGTACCAACAACGCCTGCCCCGCTAAGCGTGCTGGCGCGGTGATTTGCGAAATCACATTGATGAGCTTATTGGGCTCGCGCTCAGCAGATGACTTTGTTTGATTGTTGTACTGAAAGTCATACATTGTCTCGAAACGTACCGGCGTGTAGTCGCCAGAAACTGTCACGGCAGCCTGCTGACTACTCACAGAGAAACTATTGCCCCGATATGCAGTGATGTGATTCCAAATCACCTCCACACCAGAGGCTGGTTGCGGAAATGGCACACCGCTGCTTGTGCCAACAAAACCATTCCCACCATCGACCAAGCTAACACGCTTAATATTTGCCGCAGAATCGTCATAAACCGACTGCGGGAAAGCCGCACTGCGCCGTGACGGATATACGTTCATCTTCCACGTCGGATACTTCTTCAGCAATGCCTTCTGACCAGCCGTAAGCTGTGTGGCATAACTCGCCATATTGCTAGCAGTTACCGAATACAGCGGCTTATCGCTGGCATATGGGTTTGGATAATGATCCCCTTCCTTAAAGCCTACTGGTGACCGACTAATACCACCCGTCCATGCGGGTATAACACCTGAAGCATTCGCCGCTCTCTCAGCACCAATAGGCGTAAGACCGTTTTGCTCCAATACATTGGCGGCCCAAGCACTTGGCATCGTCAATAATATTAGGCCACAACTAAAGGCTACTACCGTCACTGTACGCATAGCGCACTCCCAATAAACAAATATAAGAAAGCCAGCACGATGGCTGGCTTTCTTCACTTCAACCGCGCTTAGCGAACGCCAGCACGACGTAGGCCGTTTGGCGAGAAATCAGCGGCTGAGCGTTTGATCGGCACATACACTGTTTTCTCATCATTACGCAGACTCATCGCCAAGTAGCGAGCCGACTGCAGGTCATAATGAACCTCAACAGTTGGATACTGCATGGGCACATCGGCGTAGTTGATGTTGTGCTGCTCAGATGTTCTCCAAAGCTGGCCACGGCCATCATAAGAGTCTTGCAGCACGTTCATCCAAGAGTCTTCGTCGATGTAGAAGGTACGCTTGGAATACACATGGCTAGTGCCAGGCTTCAGTGTTGCTTCAACTACCCAGACACGATGCAGCTCATAGCGAGCAGCATCAGGATTGATGTGACCGGGCTTCAGCACATCAGCCATTTTCATCTCGTTGCCACTGATTTTGTACGAGTTATAAGGAATGTAGACTTCCTTTTTGCCCACCAGTTTCCAGTTATAACGATCAGTAGCACCGTTGAACATTTGGAAGTCATCGTTGGTACGCAAGCCATCAGCAGCGGTGCCTGGGTTGTCATAGGCTACGTTTGGCGCCAAACGAACGCGGCGCTGACCTGGGTTATAAGTCCAAGCGCGACGCGGATCTTTCACTTGGTCAGCGTATTCGTGAACCAGCAGAATGTTACCGGCCAGACGCGCAGGTGCAGTCACAGATTGCAAGAAGTTGAAGAGCTTGTTCGGTTCGCGCTCCGCTTTTGGCTTAGTCAAGCTGCCGTAATGGAATTCAAACTCATACTCAAAACGCACCGGCGTGTAGGAACCGTCGCGCGTAACAGCAGCTTGGCTCCAGTTTGTTGCATAAGCTTCACCACGATAGCGGGTTAGGTGGTTCCAAATAACTTCCAAACCATTTTTCGGAATGGGGAACGCGACACCACCGTCAGTGCCTTTAATGCCGTTGCCACCTTCAGTTAACGAAGCGCGAGTAGCGTTGGCCATGGTTTCATCGTAATGACCTTTCGGAAACGATGAACTACGACGCGTTGGATAAACGACTAACTTCCAGTCTGCATACTTTTTCAACATTGCCATCTGACCTGGGGTCAAACTGTCTTTGTATTTGTCGGCATTTGCTGCAGTGATTGTGAACAATGGCTTGTCGTTGTACGGGTCTTTGTAATGATTACCGGTTTTGAAGCCAGCGCCTGCTGTGGTCAAGCCGCCGGTCCACGCCGGGATAGTGCCGGCCGCGTTACCTGCTTGCTCAGCACCCATCGGCGTCAGCGACTTACCCAGCTTGGCAGCCTCATCTGCACTTACCGCCGCAAATGCCGGCATGGCCACAGTCGCTGCAATAGCAGCGGCCAGTAGATGTTTTGTCATATTTTTCATAAAAGTCTTCTCGCTCTTATAGTTAGATTAGAAGGCATAGCTGACGGAAGCAGCGATAAAGTCGCGGTCTGCCAGTGCTTGAGTAGTTGAGCTTCTGGTTGGGTCAGCAGGAGCAACAATATTTTCACCACCAAAGAAATTGGTGTAAGACAGGTCAGCTTGCCACTTACTTTGGTAATCGGCGCCAACACCAACACTTACAGCCTTATTACCTTGCGTGAAAGTTGGGCTTGTACCGCGGAGATCATGCGAGAGGGCAATTCGTGGCGTTAGATTAATGGCGCCTAACGCGTTGTTATAAGTTGCTCTCACCAAAGCACGGTAACCATAAGAGTTACGCGTCATAATACCTTTGTTTGTGAAAGCACCCCCGGGTGCAGTTGGAGTAGTTGTGTAGTCAAGACCAGTGCCGTTGAAGTCAAGACCACTTGGTAGGTCTAAGTAAGCGTAACCCGCCTCTGCCACCCCAACTACTTGCGAGGAACCCAACATCCGCCCAAACGTTTGGGTCGCTGTAATTTGAGCTTGATGCACACCAACTCTTTTATAGCCTTCCACAAACTTACCCCAGTTGGCTGGATCAGCAGGATTCATGCCTGCAATTCCAGTATTCAAAGGTAAATTGCCAAACGATAACAACTCATTGAGTAAGTTGTTTGCCGCCAATTGCAACGGCTGATTCGGGCGATATGAATATTCGCCCTGAAGTGCCACGCCTAGAGGACCTAATGTATTAAAGCTTAGGCCGTACATGGCTATATCTTCAGGATACTCCACTACATAACTAGCATCTGCGGTTGCGGCAGCACCAGTTTTCCCCGAGTTAGATACAGTTCCTGAAATTAACGGCGTACGACTGTGATAGTTGGCGTGATAGATGCCGAATTCAGTGTTATTCAAATCAGGAGCAAGTATACGAATTGCCACACCATATTGGTCTGTCCCACTAGGCTTTTTATCGGCTCCACGCTTAATAAAAACCCCTCTGCCAAATGAATCAGAGCGATCCTCAACTGCCGCGCCACCAGCGATTAGAACTTTTTCGCCGCCGGGAGATGCAAAGTCGTTAGTGCTAAAGTACGAGCCATTAGGCTCAATACGTGTCTCTCTGAATTGATACTGATGCACAAGCTCTAGGCTCATATTGTCAGTAACATCAAGAGTGAGCTGAGTCATGCCAATAGGCAGAAATGCTTCTTTTAGCTCTGACCCAGGCGCGCGTAGCTTGGCAACGTCCACCGGGTTTAAAGTGTTGATACCATTTGGAATAAATGTACTTTCACCCCAACTAACTACTTGCTTGCCAACACGGACGCCTAAGCTACGCTCGCCAACTGCAAAATTACCGCGCAAATAGGCATCATATATCTCATAGTCATGGCCTAAGCGGTTACGAATAGTGCGCTGATTTGCACGCTCCGGATCAAAGTCTTTATTTTGGATCGCATGATCGTAAAAAGATAAAACTCTTAAAAACGCACCCAAGTTTTTATAGTCCAACGATACATCATTGGACATTTTGAAAAGCGACGAAACTAAGTCGCCGCGCTCGTAGTTGGCATTACCGTTATCGTAGTTGCCACTATTCCGAACACCCCCATTTGCAGGCAACAGCAAGTTTTTATCTTGGGCTGTCACACGCCACAGCGCGCCATAGGTCAAAGTAGTATCAACAGAGCCTTTAACTTCATCGGTTACATCAAACTGAAAAGCTTGGGCAGGAATGGAACCCATCAGGCCGACAGCGGCGATTGCAGCCACCAGCGGTAAGCGTCGTGGGCGTTGTGCAGTGTATTTCATGTATGGCCTCGTTATTGTTATTCCAACAGCCGTCAGATATGCGTCATTTTTAGCAAAGAGGCAATGTTACTCATCTGTAATACTTCCCGATGAGTGGTAGCCCTTGTTTGCCATTTGTATAAGCAAAACCACCCTTACGCGCCAAACCTGCAACCAAAGTCGTACGCACTCATATAGCAATAGACAAAGCCTTCGCGCTTTATCACACTAGGGGCGCAAAAGTGTTCAGCGTAAGCGCTGGTCTGTTCCGACGAACGGACGGGAAGTTGGTGTAAAACCAACGCTGCCCCCGCAACGGTGACCCTGGTTAAGGTACTCAAATCGCCACTGTCCAACAGGATGGGAAGGTGAGTACCCTCGGCTTTTAGCCCGCCAGACAGCCCGGAGACCGACTTTTGCAAACAACGGCCAGCGCGGCGGGCGCTCTATCCGAAGCATGTTTGCGCCATCTCTCGGCGCACTCGGCCTTCGTGCTGGCTTTTTCAGCCTTGTTTGCGGGGATGCAAACAGCACGAGAGTCACTTAAACACATGAAACACCTGTCGTTATTCCTAGCCCCAGTGGCCGCTTTTGGCGCACTGCCCGCCATAGCCGCAAGCGCACCAAGCCTCGACGAAGTCGTCGTTACCGCCAGCCGATCCTTAGAGCAATCAAATGCTCGCCTAGATGCAGCCACAGTCATCACTCGAGCCGATATTGAGCGTCAGCAGGCAGCAACTTTAGCCGACATCCTCCGCAACGCTACCGGCATTGCCATAGCGCCAAATGGCGGCTCATTAACATCGACCGGAGTCTTTTTACGTGGCTTCGCCGCCAAACAAATATTAGTTTTGATCGATGGCGTGCGCGCAAATGACAGCAATGTCGGCCAGTTCGATTTCTCCTTACTACGTGCCGATGATATTGAGCGTGTCGAAGTAGTGCGCGGTGGCTATAGCAGCCAATATGGCTCAGACGCCATGGGTGGCGTGATTCAGATCTTCACGCGCCGAGGAAACCAAAACAGTATCAGCGTGCGTGCAGGCAGCTACGGCACCTTAGAAAGTACAGTTAACCTAAGTCACAGCGGCAATAGCACTAAGCTCGGGGCATCATTCGGTCAGCTAGATACGCAGGGCTTTGACGCCGGCAATGAAAACTTCCAAGCGGCAAACTTCTTCGTCAACTCACCCGATAAAGATGGTGGCCGCCAGCGCACCGCTCGCCTGTTCGCCAGTCATGAAATTAACGCCACAAACTCCATAGATGCCTCGGCGATCTTTAAAGAGCAGCATGCCGAATATGATGATGGTGAAACCGACGGTAACTTATCTATCGTTAATCTTGCTTACGAAACCGAGCTCTCCAAAGACTATAAACAGCGCTTTAGTTTTGGCCATAACAAAACCTTCCTGTCGAACCAAAACAGTTGGGGCGCAAGCAAAATTAACACTTTGCGAAACAGCATCGATTGGCTGCACACGGTTAAAACAGGTGCTATCGGCACTGTAACGGGTGGCCTAAATGCTAGCTATGAAAAGACTCAAGCGCCAAGCATCAATCGCTCCCTCAACGATCACGCCGCCTACCTCATTAATGAGCATCGCGTAGGTGATGTCAGCTATCGCCTAAGTGGTCGTTATGAAAACCATGAACAATGGGGCGTGCAGAATACTGGCGCTGTGCGTGTTGGTTACGCAGTGTCTGAAGCGATCGATATTTACGCCGGTTATGGCACCAATTTTCGTGCTCCAACAGCTGCCGAACTTTTCGATGACAGCTTTGCCTCTAACAACCCAAACTTGAAGCCAGAAACCAGCCGTCAGCACGACATTGGTGCGGTTTGGCGCTACCTCCCTAACCATAAAGTTAGCGTTAACATTTATCGCACTGATGTGCAGGACCTGATCAACTTTGGCCCTGGCTTTAAACTTGCCAACACGAAGTCTGCGACACTCGAAGGCGTGGAGTTAGATCTCAGCGGCAAACAAGGTCGTGTGGGCTATAGCGTTGGTGTGGTTCGTGCTCGCAACGTCGACGAAAGCACTGGAGCGGAATTAATTCGCCGCCCTCGCCTGCAACTCAATGCTGATGTCAATTACGCTGTAAGCGATACAGTATCGATTGGCACTCAGCATCTTTCACGAAATAAAACAGATGATTTTGGCGGGAAAAATGACGGCTTTGCGACATTTAATGCCTACGCACAATGGCAGGTGATGAAGCAGCTAGATCTAGGTCTGCGCCTCGATAACCTTACCGACAAAGACTACGAACTAGTTAAAGGCTATCGTACGGCTGATCGCAGTGCTTATGTGACAGCCAACTATCGCTTCTAAGCTAAAGCTCACTACTTCACTGATTTTTCAGGAGCAGCACCATGGGCAATCGCCTGACGAAAATCTACACGCGCACCGGTGATGACGGCACTACTGGACTCGGCGATGGCAGTCGTGTGCGCAAGGATGCGTTGCGGGTCGAGGCCTATGGCACTGTGGATGAAACCAATGCTCAGGTTGGCATGTTGCGCGCCGCGCTCGCGGCCGATCATTCGGCGCAGATTATGTTGGAGCATATTCAGCATGATCTGTTCGATGTCGGTGGTGAGCTTTGCATCCCCGGCTATGAGCTAGTCACAGCAGCCTATGTGGAGCGTTTAGAGTCGGCGATTGATGCGGTGAATTCTGAGTTGCCGGCGTTGAAGGACTTCATCTTGCCCGGCGGTTCGCCAGCGGCAGCGGCGGCACATGTGGCTCGCACGGTGAGCCGGCGTGCCGAGCGGCGTACACTGACTTTGGCCGATGCAGAAACGGTAAATCCGCAGGCGATTAAGTATCTAAATCGCCTGTCGGACTACTTTTTTGTCTTGGCGAGGCAGTTAGCGCGAGCCGATGGTGGCAACGAAGTGTTGTGGCGTAAGCGCTCTGGCTAAACCGTGCATACGTGAATGAATAAGATGTTTTGATGTAAAAAACCGCCGCCACTGAGTTCCAGTGGCGGCGGTTTTTTATTCTACATCGCGTTAGCTTTAAATCAGCAACTGTCGAATATCCGCCATCAGCGCCGCCAGTCGCGTAGTGAAACGCGCCGCCGCCGCACCATCAATCACGCGATGGTCATAGCTCAGTGATAACGGCAACTGCAGGCGTGGCTCAAACGCTGAGCCATTCCATACCGGCGCTTTGCTCGCTCGCGATAGTCCCAAAATAGCGACCTCCGGCCAGTTCACTAATGGCGTGAACGCCGTGCCGCCAATCCCGCCGAGCGACGAAATAGTGAAACTAGCGCCCTGCATTGCAGCTGGTGGCAATTTACCGGAGCGCGCTTGCTCGGCTAGTACACCTAGCTGCTCGGCAATCTCGCGCAAGCTCATGCGGTCAGCATTGTGCAACACCGGCACCATCAGACCATTGGGCGTATCTACCGCGATGCCAAGATTGACGTATTGCTTGAGCACCAAGCTTTCGCCATCACTGCTCAAAGAGGCATTGAACTGCGGCATTTCGCGTAGCAAATACGCTACCGTTTTCGCCGCCAGAGCAGTCATGGTCAGCGATAGGCCATCGGCCTTAAAGCGGTCGCGCTGGGTTAAGCGAAACGCCTCAAGCTCGGTAATATCGGCCAAATCAAACTGCGTGACTTGCGGCACCATCAGGCTTGAGCGTGCGAGGTTTTCAGCTGATTTACGCTGAATACGCGAGCGCGGCGTCAGTGTGATCTCACCCCATTTCGTGTAGTCCGGCTCAGGAGGTAGCTCGCCAAAGTTCATGCCAGAGCCGCCACCGCTAGCCGGTGCTTGGCTCAAGCGCGATTTCACCCACGTATGCACATCTTCTTTCAGCAGGCGGCCATTAGGGCCTTGCCCTGATGGCAGCGCGGCTAAGTCAACGCCCAGCTCGCGTGCTAAGCGCCGCACAGCAGGGCCGGCATGAACAGCCTTGCTGGGCGCCGTTTCGGCAGCTGAGGCCGCAGCCGGTGCACGAGGCGCTTGGGGTTCAGCCGACTTATCAACTACTGGGGCTGATGCCGCTGGAGCTGATGAAGCTTTAGCCTCCTGAACAGGCTCAGTACTGGCCTTAGGCTCTGAAGCAACCTCAACTTTCGCTTCAGCTGGCTTCTCCGCAGCCGATGCTGCATCCGCACCAGCCACCTCTATCACACACAGCGCATCACCCTCTTTCACGCTAGTGCCCACCGCCACCGACCAAGACACAAACACGCCGTCTTCTGGTGCCGGTAACTCAAGGCTGGCTTTGTCAGACTCCAACACCGCGATGGGCTGCTCTTTTTTCACTGTCTCGCCAGGCTTAACCAACAGCTCAATCACCTCGGCGGCATCGACGCCTAGATCAGGCACTTTCACAGAAATAGTCATAGCGCCCTCCTTAAGCTGTCGCCGAATGTGCTTGCTCGGGGTCAATGCCCCATTGCTCGCGAGCGGCCAACAAGGCATCTAGTGCAATATCACCGCTAGCGTGCAGGGCTGCCAATGCGACGTATGCCACATGTGCTGAATCGACCTCAAAGTGACGGCGTAGCTGCTTGCGCGAATCGGAACGGCCGAAGCCATCGGTACCCAAAACACGATACGCACGGCCATCGGGAATGAAGGCACGAATCTGATCGGCGTGAACTTTCATATAATCGCTGGCAGCAATGATTGGGCCTTTGCTACCAGTCAGCTGATCAGTGACCCATGCGCTGCGCGGCTTCTCATCAGGATGCAGTGTATTCCAGCGCTCTACATCGAGACCTTCGCGACGCAACTCGGTGAAGCTCGGCGCGCTCCAAACTGCAGCACGCACACCAACAGCGGCCAGCAAGGCCACTGCACCTTCAACTTCGCGCAAGATAGCGCCACCGCCCATCAACTGAACTTCTGGGCCTTTGCCACGCTTAGCTGGCTGGAACTTATACAGACCACGACGAATGCCCTCCTCACAACCAACCGGCATCGGTGGGTGTGGGTAGTTTTCGTTCAATGTAGTCAGGTAGTAATACACATCTTCCTGCTCGCCAAACATGCGGCGCAAGCCGTCCTGCACAATGACGGCAACTTCGTAGCTATAAGTTGGGTCATAGCTCACGCAGTTCGGCACGGTCGCCGACAGCACGTGCGAATGGCCATCTTCGTGTTGCAAGCCTTCACCGTTTAGCGTGGTGCGGCCCGAAGTAGCGCCAACTAAAAAGCCGCGTGCGCGTGAGTCGCCAGCAGCCCAAGCCAAGTCGCCAATGCGCTGGAAGCCAAACATTGAATAGAACAGGTAGAACGGAACCAAGGGTTGGTTATGAATGCTGTACGAGGTAGCGCAAGCAATCCACGCACTCATCGCGCCAGCTTCGTTAATGCCTTCTTCCAAGATCTGGCCTTTGACATCTTCTCGGTAATACATCAGCTGCGCGTGATCTTCAGGCTCATACAGCTGGCCAACATTGGAGTAAATGCCAAGCTGACGGAACATGCCTTCCATACCGAAAGTGCGCGCTTCATCGGGCACAATCGGCACGATACGTCGACCTAAGCCATCCATTTTCAGCAGCACACCCATCAAGCGAACCAATGCCATCGTGGTCGAAATCGGCCGTTCAGAGCCCGTCGTTATGGTGCTGAGCTGATCTAGCGTAGGCACCGGCAACGCTGTGCCTTCAGTTCGACGCTGCGGCAAATAGCCGCCTAGCTTTTGCCGCCGTTCATGCAGATATTTCATTTCTGGACTATCTGCAGGTGGACGGAAAAATGGCAGATCTTTCAGCTGATCATCGCTAAATGGCATGTCAAAGCGATCACGAAACATACGTAATGAATCAACATCTAGCATTTTCATTTGGTGAGTTTTGTTGGCGGCTTCGCCAGCACCAGTTGCGTAACCCTTAATGGTTTTAGCCAAAATAACCACTGGCTGGCCCTTTGCCGCCATCGCTTCTGCGTAGGCTGCATAGACCTTGAATGGGTCGTGGCCACCGCGGTCCAAACTGGCAATTTCTTCATCGCTCATGTCTTTTACTAGCTCAGCTAGCTCAGGATATTTGCCGAAGAATTTCTCGCGAGTATAAGCGCCGCCTTGGTTTTTAAAGGCTTGGTACTCACCATCGACAGCCTCCAACATGCGTTGTTTTAAAGCACCGGTGTCATCGCGAGCGAGTAGCGGATCCCACTTTTTACCCCAAACGACCTTGATGACTTTCCAGCCAGCACCACGAAACACCGACTCTAGCTCTTGAATGATTTTGCCATTGCCGCGCACAGGGCCATCGAGGCGCTGCAAGTTACAGTTGATGACGAAGATAAGATTGTCGAGCTTTTCGCGGCCAGCTAAGGCGATAGCGCCCAAGGACTCTGGCTCGTCCATCTCGCCATCGCCCAGAAATGCCCAGACTTTGCGACCTTGATCTGGCAGCAATTCGCGGTTGATTAAATACTTCATCACATTGGCTTGGTAGATCGACATGATTGGACCTAGGCCCATCGAGACTGTCGGGAACTGCCAGTAGTCCGGCATCAACCAAGGATGTGGATAGCTTGGCAAACCACCACCGCCAACTTCACGGCGATAACGACTGAGCTGTTCTTCGCTTAAGCGACCTTCGAGAAATGAGCGCGCGTAGATCCCTGGCGCCGAATGGCCTTGGTAATAAATAAGATCGCCAAGCTGCTCGTCATTTGGGGCACGGAAAAAATGGTTAAAGCCCACATCGTAAAGTGTCGCCGACGAGGCGAAGGTGGCGATATGTCCGCCAAGCTCATCGTCATTGTTTTGGTTGGCGCGCATGACAATCGCCAAGGCATTCCAGCGAATCAACGAACGCAGGCGCCATTCGAGATTAGGATCACCGGGCATCAGTGGTTCTTTTTCGCGCGGAACGGTATTTAAATAGGGGGTGTTTAAGCGATCAATTTGAATGCCAAATTGCGGTGCTTGACCGACGAGCCAACCTAATAATTGTCGTGCTCGTTCGGGGGATTCGTTCTCTGCTACTGAAACTAGAGCATCAAACCATTCTTGTGTTTCGATTGGATCAGAATCACCGTACTGACGGGACCGCGCCATGGTTGCCTCCTTATTAGGCTTAGCGGGTGACAGCCTTGTGGGCTGGATAAAGGCAGTCTCTCGGCTAGCGCGGGTAAGCGCAATGCGATGACTACCCAGTCACTGCGATTCTGGCACGCTCTGTCGGATACGCCAAGGCGAAACTGCCTGACACAGGCTTGGAATAGCGCGTAATAAGGATAATCCTGGCCGAGTGAGCGCGAAATCATCAACTCCAACAATGGCATTTCGCTGCACCGCAGGCAACGTACTAAATCGCTGCCAAAACACACGCGCCCTAGGCAGCTCATCCACACCAACTAAAATGATCTCTGTGCGCGCGGCTAAAATGGCCTCTACATTCATGATGGGGGCTTCGATATTACCGCTCGGCACAATGGAATCGACGCCGCATACAGCCATGGCCTGACTGACTAGATTTTGTCGTGACAAGGAATACAGCGGCTGTTGCCAGACTTGGTAAAAGCCACGTAAGCGTGGGCCATCAGCAAAATCTTGGCGAGCTTTAGTGAGATTTGATAGCTCGCTATCGGCGAGCCTTTGCGCATTTTTGCCAAAGCCAGACAACGCGCCGAGCCAACGCAAACGCTCAGGAATGTCATCCAGTGTTTTCGGCGCGATGGCCAGCAAAGGAATTCCCAACCGTTGTAAACGACGCTGCTGCACCGGCGAAAGCCCAGCCGCCCAAAACACGACAAGGTCGGGTCGTAAAGCGCGAACACGCTCCTCGCTAATGCTTCCCGATTGCCCGACCACTGCATGGCCGCTCAAGCTAACGTCGTAACGCCCCGGAATGGGATGATCATCTTGTACGCCAACAATGTGCTGCTTTGCGCCAATGGCCTCGGCCATTTCGACCAAGTGCGGGCCAAGCACAATCCATCGCGTCGGTAGCTTTTTCGGCGCAGTCCATGACTGGCCTTGATCATCCTGCCAATGACTTAGGGCGTTTGCTGCTGGAGCCAGCCCTAGCGCAATGCCGAGAAAAAGGCATTGCGCCAGCCGAATCACATGCCCGGCCAAAGTGTCTTGACGGCAAGAAACACCATCCACACCACTAGTGCTCGTTGCAGCAAGCTTTCGAGCTGATGCATGGCGGTAGCGAGGCCGACTGCGGGCGTAAGCGATGGATCAATGGCGATGGGCTCAGCAGCTTCAGCAGCATCGTCAATGAGCTCGTATGCAACAGTTTCGGTGCGCAATATACGCCCGCTAATTGCAGCCCAGGTGGAGGTGAAATTGCCCGCCAATGCAAAGCTGAGTGCGAGTAAACGCGCAGGGATCCAGTCGGCCAGTCGTAAACAAATTACAGCTAGGCTTTCCTCACTTGCTGCGGCGTCATCACCGGCTTCAGTGCTCAACTCAACTGCTTGCTCATCGAAAGCGACACGGCGCAGTAGATAGTAGCCAAGCGCAGCGACCGGTGTTGCTAGCAGCAGCCAAAACAGTGGTGCGAAGAGCTCATTAAGTTGACTGCGCAGATGATGCTGGCGCGCCAAGCTCAGAGCGTTCTCTAGTAGCTCATCATCACTGGGCCATTCGCTGCCCGCCCATTCGGCTTGATTTTGCTGAAAAATACGATTTGCCTGACTATCGCCAAACACAGCAATAACAATGACGGCACTGAGCAAAAACACGAAAATACTTGCCAGCCCATCTAATAATTGAAGCGCTACGGCCAAAATAATCATTGGCACAATCACCGCGATTGCTAGGCGAAGGCTATTGCCAACCGGCACACGGTGACTCCATCCCAGCCAATGCGGAAGTGGCGTTGACAAGCGTAGTCGCCACTCCTCCGGCATTGAAAAGTAAGCGGCAATAGCGATCAGGGCGAGCAATAACGTCATGTGTTTTCTCCAGGAGGCCGGATGTGCTCAGCAAGCGCCTCAACTTGCGGTGCAGTCGCGACAACACGCGACCAATCAAAACGGGGGCCAGGGTCTGTTTTCCGCCCCGGCGCTATATCACTATGGCCTATCAATTCGCCATTTATAGCCGGATAGTTCTCGGCCAATACGGCTAATAACTCATTGAGGGCATCATACTGCTTATCGCTAAAGGGCTGATCATCGCAGCCTTCTAATTCAATGCCGATGGCGAAATCATTGCAATTATCACGACCTTTATATGTCGATTTACCGGCATGCCATGCGCGCTGATCAAACGCGACGTATTGCACCAGCTCACCATCGCGGCGAATCAGCACATGCGCGGAGACTTCCATGCCTGCAATTTCAGCGAAATATGGGTGCGCTTGCGCATCTAGCTTGCCCGTAAATAACGCATCAATATGTGGGCCGCCAAATTCACTAGGCGGCAAGCTGATGTTATGAATCACTGCCAATGAAATTTCGTTATTCGGGCGCGCATTAAAAAATGGCGATGGGCAATGCCGTGCACCCTTCAACCAATGCTGAGGACAAATACTTAATGATTGACTAGGAACTGTGCTCACGACGACATGCTCGATGAAAACTCTTTCCGCTAGACTACCCAATCCATTCCGCGCTGACCATGACGACCTGCGCGTCTGGCTTTATACTTGCGCCAATAATGACACGCTGCGTAATTTTTTGACCAGCCGCCACTCATTCGCACAGTCTTCGCAGCTCACCGCAAGCAGTGCGTTCACCTTTATTGAGAGCTCATATGAAACCTGAAATGATCGATGCCGCTTTAGCCGCAAACGTAGCCTCGGCGCTTGTGGAAGATATTGGCAATGGTGATATTTCTGCAGCACTTATTCCGCACGGTAAACAGGCAGTGGCGCGCATCATCACCCGTGAAGACATGGTTATGGCGGGCATGCCTTGGGTCGAGGCGACATTTTTATCAGTCGACCGTGAGCTGGTGCTGCAATGGCAGGTGAAAGAAGGTCAAGTCGTGCCTGCTGGCACAGAGCTTTTGCGCATTAGTGGCCGCGCGCGAAGCCTGCTCACTGCCGAACGTTCTGCTCTGAATTTCCTGCAAACCTTGTCGGCAACTGCAACTCACACGCATGCTTTGGTTCAAATGCTAGCGGGCACGAAGGCTCGCCTTCTCGATACACGCAAAACATTGCCTGGCCTGCGCATTGCGCAAAAATATGCTGTTCGCGTTGGTGGTGGCATGAATCATCGCCTCGGCCTTTACGATGCCTTTTTGATCAAAGAAAATCACATCATGGCCGCCGGCTCTATTGCAGCCGCGATTAGCGCTGCACGAGCTTACGCTAGTGATCGCTTAGTTGAAGTTGAGGTAGAAAACCTCGATGAGCTGGCGCTAGCTATTGCAGCTAAAGCAGACCGTATCATGCTCGATAATTTTTCTTTAGAAGACATGTGCACGGCAGTTCAATTAGCCGCTGGTGACATCCCGCTTGAAGCTTCTGGCAATGTCAATCACGAGACTATTCGTGGCATTGCTGAAACAGGCGTCGATTATATTTCGCTAGGCACAATCACTAAAGATATTCGCGCAATCGACTTATCTATGCGATTAATTGAGCAGGGCTAAACGTTAATTAGGCTTGTGGCTCTCGCCTGCGTGTGGTTCAAGCATAACCCACGGCTTAAACAGTCGGCTCTAACAAGCCCAGCTCACTCAAAGTAGCGGCAATATAAGCAAAGCGCCGCTGCTCAACGCCATCAATCTTGATTGTTCCAACAAACATATCGTATGGCCGCACCCAGCGACTCCAATCGCCATAGCAGGTTCGGTAATACACCAACCACTCTTCACTCTCAGAATGCCGTACCACATCAAGCACTTGGTAATACGGCCCTTTGTAATGCTGATATATGCCGCGAGCTATCGTCGGATCTAGTTGATTTTTCATAGTTCTCCATGCCGTAAAAGCGCCCCTAAGTGAGCTCAGACGTCAAAATACGAGTCCCAGCGGGTGTGAGTTGCGTGCACTTTATCAAATTTCAGGCAGCAAAAAGCCCCCGTCATTTCTGACGAGGGCTGTTGCATTAGGTGCCTGGCAATGACCTACTTTCACATGGCTAATGCCACACTATCATCGGCGCGGAGCGGTTTCACTACTGAGTTCGAGATGGGATCAGGTGGTTCACACTCGCTATGGTCGCCAGGCAATTCGGCGGACCGGATCAGCTCATTATTTCTAATGGCGATCGTCCAAATTTCGTGATTCGAGTCGTCAAACAAGAGAACGCGTCAAGCGCTATTCATATCTTAGTACTGACCAACCCATACAGCTTCAAACTGCTTGGGTGTTATATGGTCAAGCCTCACGAGCAATTAGTACACGTTAGCTTCATGCATCGCTGCACTTCCACACCGTGCCTATCAACGTCCTGGTCTTGAACGGCTCTTTAGGGGACTTAAAGTCCCAGTGAGATCTCATCTTAAGGTGGGCTTCCCGCTTAGATGCTTTCAGCGGTTATCCCTTCCGAACGTAGCTACCCGGCTATGCCACTGGCGTGACAACCGGCGCACCAGAGGTTCGTCCACTTCGGTCCTCTCGTACTAGAAGCAGCTCCTCTCAAATCTCAAACGCCCACGGTAGATAGGGACCGAACTGTCTCACGACGTTCTAAACCCAGCTCGCGTACCTCTTTAAATGGCGAACAGCCATACCCTTGGGACCTGCTTCAGCCCCAGGATGAGATGAGCCGACATCGAGGTGCCAAACACCGCCGTCGATATGAACTCTTGGGCGGTATCAGCCTGTTATCCCCAGAGTACCTTTTATCCGTTGAGCGATGGCCCTTCCATACAGAACCACCGGATCACTATGACCTACTTTCGTACCTGCTCGGCTTGTCGGCCTCGCAGTTAAGCGCGCTTGTGCCATTACACTAACCTCACGATTTCCGACCGTGATTAGCGCACCTTCGTGCTCCTCCGTTACTCTTTAGGAGGAGACCGCCCCAGTCAAACTACCCACCAGACAATGTCCCCGACCCAGATAATGGGCCTAGGTTAGAACCTCAACGTTACCAGGCTGGTATTTCAAGGTCGGCTCCATGCAAACTAGCGTTCGCACTTCATAGCCTCCCAGCTATCCTACACAAGTAAAATCAAAGTTCACTGTCAAGCTGCAGTAAAGGTTCACGGGGTCTTTCCGTCTAGCCGCGGGTAAACGGCATCTTCACCGCTATTTCGATTTCACTGAGTCTCTGGTGGAGACAGCGCCGCCATCGTTACGCCATTCGTGCAGGTCGGAACTTACCCGACAAGGAATTTCGCTACCTTAGGACCGTTATAGTTACGGCCGCCGTTTACCGGGGCTTCGATCAAGAGCTTCGCTTACGCTAACCCCATCAATTAACCTTCCGGCACCGGGCAGGCGTCACACCCTATACGTCCACTTTCGTGTTTGCAGAGTGCTGTGTTTTTAATAAACAGTCGCAGCGGCCTGGTTTCTGAGGCTGCCGTGCGCTTACGGAGTAAATCCTTCACGCGCAGCAGCGCACCTTCTCCCGAAGTTACGGTGCCATTTTGCCTAGTTCCTTCACCAGAGTTCTCTCAAGCGCCTTGGTCTTCTCGACCTGACCACCTGTGTCGGTTTCGGGTACGGTTACTCACTATCTGAAGCTTAGAGGCTTTTCTTGGAAGCATGGCATCGGTAACTTCAGTCCACATGGGACCTAGTCTCAGTTCTCAGCATGAATGACCCCCCGGATTTGCCTAAGGGATCTGCCTACTACCTTTCCCCGGGACTACCAACGCCCGGTATACCTAGCCTTCTCCGTCCCCCCATCGCAATAATGAGCAGTATCGGAATATTAACCGATTTCCCATCGACTACGCTTCTCAGCCTCGCCTTAGGGGCCGACTCACCCTGCGCCGATTAACGTTGCGCAGGAACCCTTGGTCTTTCGGCGTGGGGGTTTTTCACCCCCATTATCGTTACTCACGTCAGCATTCGCACTTCTGATACCTCCAGCAGGCTTCTCAACCTACCTTCAACGGCTTACAGAACGCTCCCCTACCACTTGCAACATGTGCAAATCCGCAGCTTCGGTACTATGTTTGAGCCCCGTTACATCTTCCGCGCAGGCCGACTCGACTAGTGAGCTATTACGCTTTCTTTAAAGGGTGGCTGCTTCTAAGCCAACCTCCTAGCTGTCTATGCCTTCCCACATCGTTTCCCACTTAACATAGATTTTGGGACCTTAGCTGGCGGTCTGGGTTGTTGCCCTCTTGACGATGGACGTTAGCACCCACCGTCTGTCTCCCGGATAGTACTCCTGGGTATTCGGAGTTTGCATCGGGTTGCTAAGTCGAGATGACCCGCTAGCCGAAACAGTGCTCTACCCCCCAGGGTATTCGTCCGAGGCGCTACCTAAATAGCTTTCGGGGAGAACCAGCTATCACCAAGTTTGATTAGCCTTTCACCCCTATCCACAAGTCATCCCCCGGCTTTTCAACGACGGTGGGTTCGGACCTCCAGTTCGTGTTACCGAACCTTCATCCTGCTCATGGATAGATCACTTGGTTTCGGGTCTACTCCCAGCAACTAAACGCCCTATTAAGACTCGGTTTCCCTACGGCTCCCCTATTCGGTTAACCTCGCTACTGAGAATAATTCGCTGACCCATTATACAAAAGGTACGCAGTCACCCCACGAAGGGGCTCCCACTGCTTGTATGCACACGGTTTCAGGATCTATTTCACTCCCTTCACCAGGGTTCTTTTCGCCTTTCCCTCACGGTACTAGTTCACTATCGGTCAGTCAGGAGTATTTAGCCTTGGAGGATGGTCCCCCCATATTCAGACAAGGTTTCTCGTGCCCCGCCCTACTTGTTCCAAACTTAGTTCCACATGTGTGTTTTCGTGTACGGGGCTATCACCCACTATGGCCAGACTTTCCAGACTGTTCCACTAACACGCATGCTAAAGAATGGTGGCTCTTCCCTGTTCGCTCGCCGCTACTTAGGGAATCTCGGTTGATTTCTTTTCCTAGGGGTACTGAGATGTTTCACTTCCCCCCGTTCGCCTCACATACCTATGTATTCAGTATGTGATACATGGGCATTGACCCCATGTGGGTTTCCCCATTCAGACATCTCCGGATCATAGGCTGTTTGCCGCCTCCCCGAAGCTTTTCGCAGGCTACCACGTCTTTCATCGCCTCTGACTGCCAAGGCATCCACCGTGTGCACTTATTCACTTGACCATATAACCCCAAACAGTCTGCACACACGCTTACGCATGGACAGAGTATTTAGAGTCGATCAGTATCTAAAATACCAACAACGCTTGACTCAGTTCTCTTTTGTTTGGATTGATTGCTTTATCAACCGTATCCACCAATCAACACAGACACCGAAGCATCCGCATCATCAGTAGACGGTCGAACCACAACCAATCTAGACTCGAATTCACTTGTTAAAGAACATTGTTGCCGGTCATCCCGGTCAACCTGGAAAATCCAGACATCAATAGTCATTTTTACGCTCACACTCGAGCTAACTATTCAGGTCTGTGCTTTCGCACTACCTAACACTTCAATCAGACAACTTGCGCCGATCATACGATCAACTATTTACTACCCGATGCTGCATGCCTGCTTTCCCACCAAAATATGGTGGAGCCAGTCGGGATCGAACCGACGACATCTAGCTTGCAAAGCTAGCGCTCTCCCAGCTGAGCTATGGCCCCGCATTCATGCTGCAGACCCTCAACTTAGTGGTGGGCCTGACAAGACTTGAACTTGTGACCCCACGCTTATCAAGCGTGTGCTCTAACCAGCTGAGCTACAGGCCCGCTAAGCTCGGGTTTTTTATTTGATCAGACAACTTGATGTGGGTTCTTGTGGAAGTAGGCATCGAAATCGATTAAGGAGGTGATCCAGCCGCAGGTTCCCCTACGGCTACCTTGTTACGACTTCACCCCAGTCATTGACCACACCGTGGTAATCGCCCCCCTTGCGGTTAGGCTAACTACTTCTGGTGCAGTAAACTCCCATGGTGTGACGGGCGGTGTGTACAAGGCCCGGGAACGTATTCACCGCGGCATTCTGATCCGCGATTACTAGCGATTCCGACTTCATGGAGTCGAGTTGCAGACTCCAATCCGGACTACGATCGGCTTTTTGAGATTAGCGCACTCTCGCGAGTTGGCAACCCTTTGTACCGACCATTGTAGCACGTGTGTAGCCCTGGCCGTAAGGGCCATGATGACTTGACGTCGTCCCCGCCTTCCTCCGGTTTGTCACCGGCAGTCTCCCTAGAGTTCCCACCATTACGTGCTGGCAACTAAGGACAAGGGTTGCGCTCGTTGCGGGACTTAACCCAACATCTCACGACACGAGCTGACGACAGCCATGCAGCACCTGTGTTCTGATTCCCGAAGGCACTCCCGTATCTCTACAGGATTCCAGACATGTCAAGGCCAGGTAAGGTTCTTCGCGTTGCATCGAATTAAACCACATGCTCCACCGCTTGTGCGGGCCCCCGTCAATTCATTTGAGTTTTAGTCTTGCGACCGTACTCCCCAGGCGGTCTACTTAATGCGTTAGCTGCGCCACTAAAGGATCAAGTCCCCCAACGGCTAGTAGACATCGTTTACGGCATGGACTACCAGGGTATCTAATCCTGTTTGCTCCCCATGCTTTCGCACCTCAGCGTCAGTGTTAGGCCAGAAGGCTGCCTTCGCCATCGGTATTCCTCCAGATATCTACGCATTTCACCGCTACACCTGGAATTCTACCTTCCTCTCCCACACTCTAGCCACGCAGTTTTGAAGGCAATTCCCAAGTTGAGCTCGGGGATTTCACCTCCAACTTACGTAACCGCCTACGCGCGCTTTACGCCCAGTAATTCCGATTAACGCTTGCACCCTCTGTATTACCGCGGCTGCTGGCACAGAGTTAGCCGGTGCTTATTCTGCGAGTAACGTCACTGCTCAAGGGTATTAACCCAGAGCCATTCCTCCTCGCTTAAAGTGCTTTACAACCCGAAGGCCTTCTTCACACACGCGGCATGGCTGGATCAGGCTTTCGCCCATTGTCCAATATTCCCCACTGCTGCCTCCCGTAGGAGTCTGGGCCGTGTCTCAGTCCCAGTGTGGCTGATCATCCTCTCAGACCAGCTAGAGATCGTCGCCTTGGTAAGCCTTTACCTTACCAACTAGCTAATCTCGCTTGGGCTCATCTTATAGTGGAAGGTCCGAAGATCCCCTCCTTTCTCCCGTAGGACGTATGCGGTATTAGCGTTCCTTTCGAAACGTTATCCCCCGCTACAAGGCAGATTCCCAAGTATTACTCACCCGTTCGCCACTAAGTGTTAGTGCAAGCACCAACACTTCGTTCGACTTGCATGTGTTAAGCCTGCCGCCAGCGTTCAATCTGAGCCATGATCAAACTCTTCAGTTTATATTTCATAGTGCTAAAGTGCACCAAACTTGACTCAACGAACATTGGATCTTACTAATGAATTCACGAGTAAGTTAATGTCGTCGAAAGTTCATCTATCGATGTCCTAACAACCACAAAAACCCACACAAGTTGTCTGATCAAACTGTTAAAGAACTCATCACTGCATCGTCTGCAGCGTGCCAAGCAAGGAGGCGTATTCTAGTGATTTACACCACCGTGTCAACTGCATTTTGAAAGTATTTCATTTCAGCATCGCAGCAACGGGAAGTAATTATAATCAACCTCACTCCCCACACCCAAGTTACTGTTTTTACACAACTAATCTTGTTTCGCTACCGAAGCAGCGCTGGTGTGGGGCGCATTATAGGGATGCCTGAGAGCGTGTAAAGTGCTTTTTGACATATTTGTTTCAACCGCTCAATTTCTCAGCAAAACCATGCCATTTTGTACGAACCATGAGCGATTTAGCGACTTTGCTCATGCTCTCGGCATTCACCATTAGCGCAGCGTAACGCGCGCTATCGCCTTTTTACCGGCTTGAATCACGCAACTATCGCCACGCTTCATTGAAAAGCCGTCAATTGCTGGCTGGCCATCAATGTATACAGCCCTGCGCGTAACAACATCTTTTGCAGCCGCCGAGTTACGAACTAAGCCGGCACGATTAAGAATCGCTACCAAATAGATTGGCTCATCGGACTCCATGACTACGTCTACATCCGGTACATCCGCAGGAATATCACCCATGCGCAGCACATTGCCTGCCGCTTGCGGTGCTGCCGCTGCTGCTTCGGCCGAATGAAAACGCGTGACAATCTCTTCAGCTAATAGCTTTTTCGCCTCTTGCGGATTTTTGCCCGCAGCTACCTCTGCCTGCAAAGCCTCAACCTCTTCAATGCTGCGGAAACTTAGCAATTCAAAATAGCGCCACAGCACGGTATCGGGGATAGAAAGCAGCTTTTGGTACATCTCACCCGGCGCATCGGAGACGCCAACGTAATTGCCCAAGGACTTTGACATCTTCTGCACGCCATCGAGACCCTCGAGAATAGGCACAGTGATACAGACTTGAGCAGCCTGGTCATAACGGCCTTGCAGCGTACGACCCATGAGTAGGTTGAATTTTTGATCGGTGCCGCCTAGCTCGACATCAGCTTTTAGTTCAATTGAGTCATAGCCCTGCAATAGTGGGTAGAGGAACTCATGAATAGCTATCGGCTGCTGCGCCGCAAAGCGCTTAGTGAAGTCATCGCGCTCCATCATGCGAGTAACGGTGTACTGCGCTGCCAAGCCAATTAAGTCACTTGCCGACAACTTCGCCATCCACTCCGAGTTAAACACCACGCGCGTGCGTGCAGGGTCCAGAATTTTGAACACTTGCTCGGCATAGGTCTTAGCGTTTTGCGCGACCTGCTCCTCGGTTAATGGCTTGCGGGTGATATTTTTGCCGGTAGGGTCGCCAATGCGGCCCGTAAAATCGCCGATCAAGAAAATGACTTCATGCCCAAGATCTTGAAATACCTTGAGCTTATTGATCAGTACTGTGTGGCCCAAGTGCAAATCTGGAGCAGTAGGATCAAAGCCCGCCTTTATACGTAGTGGCCGGCCTTCGCGGAGCTTTGCTAGCAAGTCGGCTTCAGGGATGATCTCTTCAGTGCCGCGCATGATGAGCGCGAGCTGTTGTTCGGGTGTCATAGGCTTAAGCTTTTTGTCATGGCGGTCATAAAAACCAATGGTCAGAGTTTAGCACTCTGCTGCGCCGACGCCACGCTAAGCCTGCTAGAGTTCATTGCACCGTTTATTGTTTTGGAGGCGCCATGTCTGCGCTGTTTATTGGTCTAATGTCTGGCACCAGTGTCGACGCTCTAGATGCCGCACTAGTGGACTTCAGCAATGAGCGTGTGCCGCGGCTTATTGGAGAGAAAAGCCATATCTGGCTAGCTGATGAGCGCCAAGAGTTGCTTGCATTAGCTGCAGGATGCGCAAATGAGATTGATCGCAGCGGGCGCGCTGGGCAATGGTGGTCAGAGCGAGCAGCCGCGCTGATTAATGAGCTGCTTGCAGAGCATCAGTTAAGTCCTAGCGATGTGCGCGCCATTGGCAGCCACGGTCAAACACTGCGCCATCGCCCTCACGGCGACCACCCATATACGCTACAAATTGGCGACCCTTGCTTATTAGCAGAACTAAGCGGCATATCTGTGGTGGCACAATTTCGTCAGCGCGATATGGCGGCAGGCGGCCAAGGCGCACCTTTAGTGCCCGCGTTTCATCAAGCAATTTTTGCCCAAAGCGAGCGCTGCGTGGTGGCACTTAATTTAGGCGGCATTGCTAATATAAGTGTCATGCAGCCAGGTCGTGGCGTGCGCGGCTACGACACAGGGCCCGCCAGCATGCTGCTCGATGGCTGGTGTCAGCGTCATACCAGCAAGGCTTATGACGAAGATGGGCGCTGGGCCGCTAGCGGCACCTGCCATCAGGGGCTACTTGATGCGCTACTAGCGATGCCCTACTTTTCGGCACCGGCGCCGAAAAGTACCGGCCGCGAGAGCTTTGGCATGAGCTGGCTAGAGCAGCAGTTGGTACTAGTAGGCACAGACATCAAACCCGAAGATGTGCAAGCAACACTGCTCGCCCTAACAGCGACGACAGTTGCGGATGCGATTTTGCGGGAAGCGCCAAGTGGCGAGCTCATTTTATGTGGTGGCGGCGCCAATAACACCGCGCTCTGCCAAGCCATTGCGGCAAAACTTACACACTGGCAGTGCAAACGCAGCGAGGCTTATGGCTATCCGGCGCAAGCTATTGAGGCGATGGCTTTTGCGTGGTTGGCGATGCGCTTTACCCAAGGCTTAAGCGGCAATGTGCCCGAAGTAACCGGCGCACGAGGCGCTCGCGTGCTGGGCGGATACTTTCCAGCCTAGACAGACACTAGGCTGGAGCTATCGCTAGATTGAAAACGACGAGCCGCAACCGCAAGTCGATTGCGCGTTGGGATTGTGGATGACAAATTGCGAGCCATTCAAGCCCTCGACATAGTCAACTTCAGACCCCACGAGATATTGATAACTCATAGGATCGACGAGCATCTCGACATCACCATTGGCAAAGCTGGAGTCGCCGTCTTTTACTTCGTCATCGAAAGTGAAGCCGTAAGAGAAGCCCGCGCAGCCACCGCCCGTGATATAGACGCGAAGTCGCAACGCTGGGTTATTTTCGCCCTCGCGTAATTTACGTACCTTGTCCGCTGCTTTGTCAGAAAGCGCTAAAGCGGCAGTTTGTTCACTCATGACTTTCACCTAGATAGTGCAAAAAAGCCTGTTGCAGGCTGCGCATTATACTGCGCGAACATTTGTCACTGGGCGAGCCTGCTCTGCATCAGCTTTTGACTCAGCCTTAGATGATGCATTTTTCGGCGAGGACTGCTCAGCAGATAGCACGCAAAGGCGACCAACCACCTCTGCACCCAATTGCATTTCCATATTCTGATACGTTACTACGCCATGAACACGGGCGCCTTTGGCCAATTCAAGATGGCCCGAGCAAGTAATATTGCCATGTACCGTACCGCTAATAATGGCATTAGGCACGTCGATGTCGCCTGCGACATGGCCATGAACCATTAAGCAACCTTCTTTAGAGTTGATATTGCCCTCTATACGCCCTTCAACATGAAGGCCGCCAACAAAGCTAATATTTCCTTGGATGGTTGATTGGCTGCTAATAAAGCTATGGTCTTTATAGGCAGCTGGATCATTTTTACTCTTCTTAAACATAGCTCACACCTTAACGAGTCTTAATTTCCCATTTGTAGCGCCGATCTAAACTGTTGGCGCCACTGCGAACTTGTACGTCTACACGCTCCGGGTTGAAGCCATCGGGTAGACGCCATTCGCCACTAAATTGCTGGTAATAACGCAATGTAAATCGCGGCTGATCGACAGGCAGCTCAATTTGACGGCTGCCGGCACTGACTTTCACCTTAACACGCCCTTCAGTCGCATTGCCGGATGCGTTGCTACGCACAATCAATAATCGGTAGCGCACGACCTTCGGATCTTTGGTCGGCAGCAACTCAAACAGCTCGATGGCCAGCGGCACATTGGCAGCTTTCTGCGATGTCATGCGCTTATAAAACGTAACGCGACTCTCCAGCGCTGACATGCCAGCCAGCAACTCTTGGTTATCTTCCTGCAAGCGTTGCGAAGCGGCATCGATAATATCGTACTCTTTGGCCTTTACAGCGACGCGCTCACGCTCATTAGACAAGCGCTTCTCGTAACTGTCGCGCAGCTTCTGCAAACTGCTCTCATGATCGGCGCCTAGTGATTGATTCACTAACTGGCTGGCAAAAAAACCAACGGCCGCCGCAACTATAGCAATAGTGAGCATACCCCAAGCACTAGTGAAAAAAGCAATGACTGGCCCGCGTACTGTTGGCATATAACGCCTGATGGCATCTCGCTTAGCCATCAGGGTAACAAGCCAATGTGCGCTAGGCCCATACGTTCATCAAAGCCAAACATCAGGTTCATGTTTTGTACGGCTTGGCCGGCAGCACCTTTAACTAGGTTGTCGATGACCGAAAGTATGACGACGGTGTCGCCACCTTGAGGCTGATAGACCGCCAAACGGCAAGTATTGGCGCCACGAACGCTACGAGTTTCTGGCAGGCTGCCGGCTGGCATGACATCGACAAAAGGCTCATCTGCATAGGCCGCCTCAAACAGTGCCTGCAAGTCGTCCACAGGCTTGATCAAGCGCGCATAAAGCGTAGAGTGAATTCCGCGAATCATTGGTAATAAATGTGGCACAAACGTCAAGCCAACCGGAGCACCATGTGCTAGCGCCAAGCCTTGCTTAATTTCGGGCAAGTGGCGGTGACCAGCAACGCCATAAGCCTTGAAGCTCTCGCCGGCCTCGGCCATCAGCGTGCCAATCTCAGCTTTACGGCCAGCGCCGGAAGCACCCGACTTCACATCGGCCACGAGCGCATCTGTAGCAATGACACCAGCATTGATCAAAGGCAGAAAACCAAGTTGCACTGACGTTGGGTAGCAGCCAGGGTTCGCAACCAGGCGCGCACCTTTAATGGCCTCGCGATTGACTTCAGGCAGACCGTAGACGGCCTCGGTGAGCAGGTGTGGGCAGCTGTGCTCCATGCCATACCATTTCGCCCATTCCACAGGATCTTTAATGCGAAAGTCGGCGGCCAAGTCGATGACACGCACGCCGGCGGCCAGCAACTCGGGCACTTGCTTCATGGCAATGCCATTGGGCGTGGCAAAAAAGACTACGTCGCATGTCGACAAAACAGCAGTGGATGGTTCCGAGAAAGCGATGTCGACATAGCCGCGTAGGTTCGGATAAAGCGCCGATACAGCCTGACCCGCCTCGCCACGCGACGTAATCGCCGTCAGCTCAACTTCAGGATGCAGCGCTAATAAGCGCAGTAATTCAACACCGGTATAACCCGTGCCACCTACAATTCCGACCTTTATCACGACTGCTCCTCGCTTGCTGGCTTGAAAAACTTCAGACAGGCCAAGGATTATCGGGAAACCACGGCCATAGGGCAAACGTTCCTAGTGTTTTTTCTTGCCAACTAGCCTAGCGCCGCCATTATTGGCAGACTGCGGGCCTTGCTAGGAGACGTTCATGCTGTGGATTAAAGCCTTTCATATCATCGCTGTGGTGTGCTGGTTTGCTGGCCTATTTTATTTGCCGCGACTATTTGTCTATCACAGCGAAAGTCAGGATGAGATCAGCCATGATCGTTTCGTCATCATGGCGCGGCGTCTATACAACGGCATTATGATGCCCTCGATGATTGCCAGCGTCGTGCTCGGCCTCTGGCTATTGGTGTTGGTATGGCCGGCATATGGCCATCAAGCTTGGCTGCACGCAAAGCTTGCGTTGGTGCTCCTGCTCTTGGCCTATCACCTCTATTGCAACCGCTTGCGCATTGCTTTGGCGGAGCGGCGTAGCCAGCACAGCAGTCGCTATTTTCGTATTTTCAATGAATTGCCGGTGCTGGCCTTGGTCGTCATTGTGATCTTGGTGGTGGTGAAACCCATATGAATTCCATGCGCCCAGTGACTTTATGCTTTTCTGGCCTAGACCCTTCCGGCGGCGCCGGCCTGCAAGCAGACATTGAAGCGATTGCTGGCCTTGGTGGCCATGCGGCCGTGGTGTGCACCGCACTCACTGTGCAGGACAGCCAAAGCGTTTATGACTTCTCATTGGTCGATACCAAGCTACTCATTGCTCAAGCTGAAGCGGTGCTGGCTGACCTGAATGTGGTGTCGGTAAAAATTGGCATGCTGGGCTCGCGAGCTGTGGTTGAGGCTATTTTCGCGCTTCTGACCAAGCATCCGCACATTCCGGTGGTGCTCGACCCTGTGCTCTCAGCCAACGCCGGCGGCAACTTAGCGCACGATGATTTACGCGCCGCATTGGTCGCCGTGCTGCCACAAACAGCGGTGATCACGCCGAATACATTGGAGCTACGCCGCCTCGCTGCCTGCGAAGATGATGCCGAGGCGATCCGTGTATTAAGCCAAGCTGGCGCATCGGCTATTTGGGTAACTGGCGGTCACGAGCCCGGCAATCAGCTAGTCAATCGACTTTATATAGATGGTGAGCTGACACTAGAGACATCACAAGCTCGGCTCGATGGTGAGTTTCACGGCTCGGGCTGCACACTGGCGGCAACATTAAGTGCGGCGATGGCACGCGGGCTTTCTGTGCGCGACGCCGTACCATTGACCGAAAGCTTTGTGCGCCAAGCTCTGCTGCACGCCGACCGGCCTCGCGATACTGGCCAATTCATTCCAAACCGCTTGGCTGCTCTAACGCAAAAACCTATGCGTATTCACGGCATCTATGCCATTACCGATGCCAGCCTTGGCGATGAGCTGCTGACGAAGGCGCGTTTAGCGCTGATCGGCGGCGTTCGTGTGCTGCAATATCGCGATAAAAGCTCAGATCAGGCTAAGCGCTTGCGCGAAGCTTCGGCATTGGCCGTGATATGTCGCGAATTCGGCGCTATGTTTATCGTCAATGATGACATTGCGCTAGCTCAAGCTACCGCCGCCGACGGTGTCCATCTTGGCCAAAGTGATGGCCAAGTGGCGCATGCGCGTGCTGTATTGGGGCGAGCCGCCATTATCGGCGTTACTTGCCACAATGATTTAAGCCTTGCCCGAAATGCTGTCGCCGCCGGCGCAGACTATCTTGCGTTTGGCGCCATGTTCGCATCACCCACGAAGCCTCAGGCGCAACTTTGCAGCCTCGATATTTTACGCGCCGCACGCGCAGAATTTTCCCTGCCGCTGGTAGCGATTGGCGGCATTAGCGTCGATACTATCGCGCCTATCCGCAATGCTGGCGCCGATGCCATCGCAGTTATTAGCGAGCTCTGGCGCAGCGATGACACCATCACGCGCAGCCAGCGCCTGACCCAGGAGATTTACACCCAATGAGCAGCAATCGATCCGAAGCGCTTTTTGCCGCCGCCTGCAAACACATTCCCGGTGGCGTGAATTCGCCCGTGCGCGCTTTTCGTGGCGTCGGCGGTAACCCGATATTTTTCTCGCGCGCTCAAGGTGCCTACCTTTTTGACGCCGATGACAATTGCTATATCGACTATATCTGCTCATGGGGTCCAGCGATTTTGGGTCATGCTCATCCCGATGTGATTCGCGAAGTTCAAGAAGCGGCAACATTAGGTTTATCGTTTGGCGCGCCAACGGAAGTTGAAGTGGAAATGGCGGACATCGTCTGTGAACTCATGCCATCGATGGATTTAGTGCGCATGGTCAGCTCTGGCACCGAGGCCACCATGAGCGCCATTCGCCTAGCGCGCGGCTTTACCGGCCGCGATGTCTTGGTGAAATTTGAAGGCTGCTATCACGGCCACTCCGACTCGCTGCTGGTGAAGGCCGGCTCAGGCGCACTAACTTTAGGCGTGCCAAGCTCTGCCGGCGTGCCCGCCAGCATTGCGCAACACACCATTACTCTGCCCTACAACGACCTCGATGCCGTGCGTGATTATTTCCGCGAGCATGGCGACAAGGTTGCCTGCATCATCGTTGAACCTGTCGCCGGCAATATGAATTTGATTCCGCCGCGTCCTGGCTTCTTGCAAGGCCTGCGCGAAGTCTGCGATCAATCCGGCAGCGTGCTTATTTTTGATGAAGTGATGACTGGTTTCCGCGTTGCTCTCGGCGGTGCGCAAGCGCTTTATGGCGTTAAACCCGACATCACCACGCTGGGCAAAATCATTGGTGGCGGCATGCCAGTAGGCGCTTTCGGTGGCCGTCGCGACATCATGGAATGTATCGCGCCATTAGGCCCGGTTTATCAAGCTGGCACGCTCTCGGGCAACCCAATTGCCATGCGTGCTGGCTTAAAAACACTGTCGCTCATACGCCAGCCCGGCTTTCATGAGCAACTAAGCGCGCGCACGAAAGCGCTTTGCGAAGGTCTCGAGGCTGCAGGTCGTAAGGCTGGCGTACCCATCAGCACGCATCATATTGGCGGCATGTTTGGCTTCTTTTTCAGCGAAACGCCGGCGTGGTCATTTGCCGAGGCAACGCAGGGCGACACCGAGTATTTCAAGGCATTCTTCCACGCCATGTTGGCTGAGGGCGTGTATTTGGCACCGTCGGCTTTCGAGGCGGGTTTTGTCTCTATCGCGCACACCGAGTCTGACATTAGCAATACCATCGCCGCAGCTGAACGCGCGCTGATGGCGACTCGTCGCTAAGTCATGACAGGCCGCCAGCGTCTCTGCATAGCTATTGTGCTATCGGCGCTGGCGCATGTGCTGACATTCACCGATATCGAATGGTCATGGCCGTGGCAGGACGAAAGCAGCGATGAAGTATTGTCGAAAAAACCTGCCGAAGAGCTCAAGCGCGTCAAACTTGCCTTCGCCAAACCTAAGCCAGAAAGCGAATGGCCGGTGGTGTATTTACTCAAGCCAGATGCGCCGGTAATCGTTGAGCAAGCCAAGCCTGTAGCGGCCAAGCCAAAGACGACTCCCAAGCCTGAAATTATCGTCAAAGCTACCGAGCCCACCATCAGTGACGACTTACTCAATGAGATCGTTGCTGATGCTCCGGCGCCTGAAATCATTGAGCCAGCACCAAGCTTTCCAGTGCAAGTCACCGCTCTGCAGCGTGCGAGCTATTACGGCTTCCAACTCAAGCTCACCCAGCAATGGTTTATGGAAGGCTTTCGCTACGCCATCATCAACAATGCTAGCAAATTCGGCTTCACCGCTACGCTCAGCAGTGAGGGTCAGGTTTCGCCAGAAGGTTTACACCCCGAGCATTACCGCCTCCTACTGAATAACGACCTGAAGCAGTACGCAGACTTTGATCGCGACGCCGGTGTGGTAATACATGGCAAGGCTGGACATCGAGAGACGGCGCCAATAACTCCCGACTTTCAAGACATGGCAAGCCTGCCCTACCACGTGGCTGTGAGCTATAGCGGCGAGGCTGAAAAACGCCTCATGGTCACCACGGGTAGCTCCGTGTATGAAATTGCACTTAATATCATTTCTGAAGATCAACTTAAGCTGCCTGGCGGCGTACTGCGCACCATTCATCTCACTGGTTCACGCATTCGCAGCGATGGCACACGCCAAAGCGGTTACGACATCTGGCTAGCGCCAGGCCTGCGTAATTTCCCAGTGAAGTTTCGCGGCCCCGATAGCAAGGGCAATATCCTAGAAATGGCAGTGATGACTCTGATGTTCGATGGCAAGGCCGTGTTTGGCAAAGATGTAGTGTTTGAACCCACCTCGGCAAGCGAGGATGCGCTGCCGGAGAGTATGTTGCCTGAGATCATTGGCAACACTAATGCACTGCCGGAACCAAGCACTACCGAGTCGCCACCAGTGCCCGAACCCACTGCAGAGGACGCCTTAATAGGCAATAAGACGCCCGCAGCTAGCGACGACTCAGCGGAATAGATTCATCACGCCATCGACCATGGAGTCGATGAAGCCGGGGATGCCGCCAGTGGCACATGGCGTCATTTCTTGTGGCCGCGATTTAGCCGCCACGGGGATGCGCACACCGCCACACTCAGCATTACTTAGACGACCTGTTGATGGATCTAGCCATTCCCACGCCACATCGGCAGGCATATCAGGCGCATGATAACTTGGCGATAAACGCGCCATCATATCGGTCCATACCGGCAATGCGCCTGTGCCACCTGACAGGCCAGTGGAGCTATTGTCATCACGACCCAACCAGACCACACCTAACAGGTCGCCAGCCGAGCCAGCAAACCAGCTATCGCGCAAATCATTCGTTGTGCCTGTCTTGCCGGCAACTACTGTGCTGCTCGGCAAGCGCCGATACGCCGACGCGGCTGTACCAGCGCGCGCGACCTGCTCAAGGCCATAATGCAGAACATAGGTATCGGCGGGGTCAACGACTTGTCGACGCTCACCGGCAAAGCGTTGCAAAGTCTGGCCGTCAGAATCAACGACTTCACGAATGCTCTGAATCGGTGAGCGCACACCAGTTAACAAGACCTGATACAAATGTAAAACCTGTATTGGCGATTGATTCAAAGCACCTAGTAGTAACGATGGGTAGCTTTGCAGGTCACCCTCAACACCGAGCTGACGCAATGTATTGATGAAAGCAGGCAAGCCAACGGTCATGCCCAAGCGCACAGCGGCTTGGTTATACGAGCTAGCCAAAGCCGTTCGTAATGGTACCGAGCCGTGGCTTTGCTTATCGTAGTTTTGCGGCTCCCAGCGCTTACCTGAGTCACTCACAACTTCTACTGGGTCGTCACTAATCGGGGTTTGCCAGGTGTATTGACCCGTGCTCAATGCTGTTAAATATATAGCCGGCTTCAGTAGTGAGCCAACTTGGCGCGAGGCATCGATGGCGCGGTTATAGCCAGTAAAAACACCCGTACCGCCAATTAAGGCACGCAGTTCGCCGCTGCGCAGATCAGCCGCTAGCACAGCACCTTCGAGTTTATCTAGCTTGCGGCCTTGCTTGCGAAGACGTGCGACGGTATCGCGCAGGGCAGCATCAGCGGCATTTTGCACCCGTGGATCGAGCGTGGTGTAAATGCTCAGCCCTTGGCTGGTGAGATCATCTGATTTATAGCTTTCGCGCAGCTGTCGGCGCACAACATCGAGAAAGTCGGGATAAAGATTGTTCGATGCCGATGGCTTAGCGATTACGCCCAAGGGCTTATTCATCGCGACATCACGATCGGGCGCACTGAGCTTATCTTCACGATATAAGTTATCGAGCACGATGTTGCGGCGCTGCAGGGCACGCTCTTGGTTACGGCGCGGATTGTAATACGAGGGGCCTTTTACCATGCCAACGAGTAACGCCACTTGCGGCAAAGACAACTCAGACAATGGCTGGCCAAAATAAAACTCCGCAGCCAAGCCAAAACCATTAATTGAGCGAGTGCCTTGCTGACCAAGATTCACTTCATTGAGATAGGTTTCTAAAATTTCAGACTTGCTGTAATGCGCCTCAAGCAGCAACGCCATCAGGGCTTCATTGACTTTACGTGTGAGTGAACGCTCATCGCTTAGGTAGAAGTTTTTCACCAGCTGCTGCGTCAGCGTACTGCCACCTTGGCGTACCTGACCGCTAGTAATGTTGACCCAGACTGCGCGCATAATACCGCGCAGCGAAATGCCAATATGCTGATAAAAGCGCTGATCTTCAGTGGCCAATAATGAATCGACTAGATGCGGCGGCGCTTCTTTTAACTGAATCAGAATGCGGTCTTCGTTTTGGCTAGGATAAATACCGCCAATCACTAAAGGCTCCAGACGCACACTGCCGCGCTGACCAACGCGTGTGCTGGCCAGCTCCACCAAACGATTTTGCTGAAAACGAATACGTAATAACTGACTAGGTTCGCGACCGTCGCCAAAGGCAAAGCCACGGCTATGAATAAACAGCGTATTGCCATCAACATCGTAAGTGCCAGAAGAAGGCGCACCGGCGAGGCGCCTATAATTCAACAGGCGCAGCTCATCCTCAACGCTTTGCTGTGACAGCTGCTCACCCTTAGTAAGCACCAATGGCCGCGCATAAACGCGGGCCGGAATCGCCCAGCGCTTGCCTTCAAACTTCTCACGCACGATGCTATCTAAATGCATGATATAGGCGCCGCCACCAACGACACCGATCAAGGCGATCAACATAAAAACTAAGACAGCCGCTGTTTTTAAACGACCGCTAGAAGCTGGAGTTTTGGCCACGCAGAACATCCACAAAAAGAGAATAGGTCGCATTGTACTCATGCCAATGCGGTAGCGGAAACACTGTCATCTGGCAGAAAGCGTGAGCATCTCTATAATGCGCGCTGAAATTCACTGAACTAATGAGATCGCCATGAGCCGCCGCTTCGATATTTATGCCATTGGCAACGCCCTAGTCGACCTCGAATACGCTGTTGATGAAGACTTCTTGAGCCAGCACGGCATTGAAAAGGGCGTGATGACCTTGGCTGAAGCCGATGCTCAAGCCGCGCTATTGAACGCACTTGATGCTAATGCACCGCGCCTAAAGCAGGCCAGCGGTGGCTCGGCCGCCAATAGCATCATTGCCGCCAGCGCCATGGGTGCTCGCTGCTTCTATCACTGCAAAGTCGCAAATGACGCGCTCGGCACACTCTATCGCGATGATCTACTCGCCGCCGATGTCAGCACCAATCTGAAGGAAGTACGTCCCGAAGGCGTCACCGGCACCTGCGTAGTCATGGTCACGCCAGACACCGATCGCACCATGAATACTTACTTGGGCATTACCGCCGAAGTCTCGCGCGCCGAGCTCGACCCAGAAGCGCTGCAAGACAGCAAATGGCTGTATATCGAAGGCTATCTGTGCACCTCAGATTCGGCTCGCGATGCCGTCGCGCACGCACACGAGCTGGCGAAAGCGGCCGGCGTTAAACGCGCACTGACGTTTTCTGACCCCGCCATGGTGCAATACTTCCTGCCTCAGCTTAAGACACTGCTAGCCGATGGCGTCGATTTACTATTTTGCAACGAAGATGAAGCTCGTGGCTTTGCCGGTTGCGATGACCTTGATCAAGCCCTCATTACCCTGCGCGGCGTGGCTGAGCGCGGCATCATCACCTGTGGCAAAAACGGCGCTTGGGTCTGGACCCAAACTAGCGTGCTAGAACTGCCTGCCTGTCCCGCCACGCCGGTGGATACACTAGGCGCTGGCGATAGCTTTGCTGGTGCGGTGCTGTATGGTTTAAGCCAACGCTGGACGTTTGAAGATTGCGCACGCTTAGCCATGCGCACTGCCGCTCAAGTGGTGTCGCAGTTTGGCCCACGCTTGAGTATTGAACAATATCGCGCGCTGCTCAGCGCTGATTAGGAGGAGCAATGGGTTTTCGTTTATGCGCCAACGCCGATTTAGTTGAAAATGAGGCCCGCGCCTTTCGTTCTCCAGCTGGTGAAGTCATCGTGGTAAACCGCGATGGCCAAACCTACGCTTATCAAAATAGCTGCCCACACTTAGGGATTAATCTCGAGTTTAATCCCGACGAATTCATGGACAGCGAGAACTATTTTCTCATTTGCAGCAACCATGGCGCGTTGTTTCAAGTTGAAGATGGCCTCTGTGTTAGCGGCCCCTGCCAAGGAGAGTCCTTACTCAGCGTTCCCATCCAAATACAGGACGGATTCATCGAATTAATCGAACAATAGTTTGTTAACGCGCAAATAACGCTGTTTTGTTTGCGCCCCTGTCAATGCTCTGCTATAGAGAGCGATTATCTGCGTGAGAAAGAACAATGCCTACCCGCACTACTGAAAAAAAGGCTACTGCGGCCACCAAAACTAAGAAAAAACCAATTGGTATCGTCCTCATTCACGGTGTTGAACCGTATAAAGAAACCAAAGGTGAAGATTATTTAGGTGCGCCTCAGCGTAAGCATTTTCGTGAAATTTTAATTTCATGGAAACGCGAGTTAATGCAGGAAGTGGACCGTACTGTGCACCACATGAAGGATGAGTCTGGCAGCCTGCCCGACCCCAACGATCGCGCCACGCAAGAAGAAGAGTTCTCTCTTGAGCTCCGCACGCGTGATCGTGAGCGCAAACTGATCAAGAAAATCGATCAAATGCTCGATCGCATCGAAAAAGATGACTACGGCTACTGCGATGATTGCGGCATCGAAATCGGCATTCGCCGCCTAGAAGCCCGCCCTACTGCAACCCTGTGCATCGACTGTAAGAGCCTGCAAGAAATCAAGGAAAAGCAGCTGGTTGGTGGTTAACCGCGTTATCGGCCGGTTCGCGCCCTCGCCAACCGGCCCGCTACACTTCGGATCTCTTCTTGCTGCAATCAGCAGCTATGCCAGCGCCAAACATCAGGGCGGCCTCTGGCGACTTCGCATCGACACCATCGACCCACCTCGTGAACAAGCTGGCGCAGCTGACAGTTTTATTAGCACGCTCGAGGCGCATGGCCTGCACTGGGACGGCGATATCGTTTGGCAGCATCAACGCATTGCGCGCTACCGAGAAGTATTGGCCGAGCTCATTGCCAAAAACTTAGTCTATGCCTGCGATTGCTCACGTAGCGCTCGCGCTGAAGCCGGCGTGCTCGACTGCTTAGGCCCGTGCCGGCATGGCGAGCATCACCCTAATGCTAGCGATGCCGCTTGGCGTCTGCGATCGCCTGCCACTGCAAGCACCTATCATGACCGCCTACACGGTGAACTGTCTGAGCTACTAAGCCGCAGCTGCGGCGATGCCATACTTTGGCGGCGCGATGACTTACCGGCTTATCAGCTCGCCACCGTTGTTGATGATCATGACATGAGCATTAGCGAAGTGGTTCGCGGCACTGACTTGCTCGACAACACGGCACGCCAGTGTCATCTCGCCGATAGCCTAGGCTGGGCACGACCGCAGTTTTTACACATCCCGATGCTTATTAACAGCACTGGCCAAAAGCTATCGAAGCAAAGCCATGCACTCGCGTTAAACAATAATCATGCCGCAGAGAATGTCTTTTTAGCGCTGCAACTATTGGCGCAGCAGCCGCCAGCTGAGCTTCGCCAAGCCTTTATCGACGAAATCATCACCTGGGCCGTGGCGCATTGGAGTGAGTCAGCGCTGCCAATAGGCGACATTAAGCAGCCCTGACTTTGCCCAATGAGCTAAAGCTGATACCGTGCCAACACGCACAATCGCTGCGTTTCGGAGCCCTCGCGTGTATATTGACCGCCTAATTTTGCTATTTGTTGCTGGCGCTTATTTACTCTCACCCGTGATCATTGATTGGTGGAGTGAGGGCGGCAGTGCGTGGTATCGCCCCTACACTATTTGGGCACTACTGATTGCCTTGGGCTATTGGGTAGCACGGAGCCGCGATTTAAATGATCTTTAGTCCTACCCTGCTATTTGCGCTAACCACCGCGTATTTGGGGCTCTTATTTTTTGCCGCTTACGCCAGTGAGCACGGCTGGATTCCTTTACGCTGGGTGCGCCATCCGGCAGTGTTTGTTTTGTCATTGGGCGTTTTTGTCAGCACCTGGGGCCTATTTGGTGCCGTGCAATTCGCGCGCGAAAGCGGCTTCAACTTTCTCACTTTTTATATTGGTCTAGCCGGCGCATTTCTCTTAGCTCCGGTATTTTTGCAGCCACTTTTTCGGCTTGCACGTAGTCATCAGCTCACCTCCTTACCGGACTTGCTCGCATTCCGCTACCGCAGCCAAGCCGCCGGCACGCTAGCAACTATCGCCATGTTAATTGGCGTCATGCCATTGCTCACCACGCAAATGCAAACCGTCGGCGAGGTCGCACGCATACTCACCGGCGGCACAAATACCAAGCTCATGGGCTTAGTATTTTGCGTGATGCTCATCGGCTTTACGTCGCTGTTTGGCGCTGGAGCAAAGTCGAGTCGCCATCAGGAAAATGATGGCCTTGTGGTGGCGATCGCGCTCGAGTCCGTGATTAAGCTCATTGCCATTTCGGCCGTTGGCCTCTACGCCTACTTCGGCGTGCTTGGTGGCAGCGCAGGCGTTAATGATTGGCTGAGTCATCACCCCGAAGCCTTGCGCAACCTATTTCAACCGTTAAAGGCAGGTTACTGGCACAGCCTTCTGTTGGTATTTTTCTTCGCCTCAGTGGTTATGCCCTGCCTCTATCACATGGCTTTTACGGAAAACCGCGAGCCGCGCAACTTGCTCACCGCCACCTGGGCCTTTCCGCTGTATCTGCTGGTGATGGCATTGGGCATTCCCATTATTTTATGGGCCGGACAGGCCATCGGCCTAGCAGACTTACCCGAGTTCTACAGCCTCGGCGTTGCTATCGAATCGCGCTCACCCGCCCTAGTTTTGCTGCTGTTTATTGGCGCACTAGCATCATCAAGCGGCATCTTAATTGTCACCACACTGGCACTGGCCAATATGACGCTAAACCATGTCATCTTGCCTTTACGCGGCTGGCCTACCGACGACGCACTTTATCTAGAAACTCAGCGCCAGCGCCGCTTTCTCATCGGCTTCATTTTGCTCGCAGCCTTTATGCTGTCTTGGCTGCCTGGTTTACGTCCCGACAGCACTGAAATGTCGATGCTGTCATTCGTTGCCATTTTGCAGTTAGCACCTAGTGTGCTGGCTCTACTGTTTTGGCCGCGCGCGACACGCTCGGGCATGCTCACAGGCTTGAGCTTTGGCATGGCAATTTGGATAGTCATGCTGGCGATTCCGTCACTATTTTTAGCCAACTTTGATAGCGGCAAGCTACTCGGCATTATCACCACATCGCGACTCGATCATTGGCAGGCCATGGGCATCATCGCCACCCTGGGCAATGGCATCGTCCTCGTCGTTGTCTCGCTATTACAGCCTCAATCTGCTGCCGATCGTGAAGTTGCCGAAGCCTGCTCAGTCGATAACCTCAGCAGCCCCGTGCGTTGGAGCTTGGCCGCCGACTCAGTGGACGCTTTTGTCAAAGCACTAACGCCAGCGCTCGGACCGCTAACCGCTGAGCGCGAAGTTGGCATGGCGCGCAATGATCTCAATATGGCCAGCACTGAACGCCGCCCCTATGCACTGCGCCGCCTACGCGATCAGCTCGGCGCCAACCTGTCTGGCTTATTGGGGCCAAGCTTGGCCATGGAGTTGCTCGACAAACATCTACCTCAACAAATCGTGCCGCAAAGCCCCGGCGAAGATATTCACTTTATTGAGTCACGCCTGGAGGAATATCGCGACAAACTTTCAGGGCTGGCTGCTGAGCTTGATACCTTGCGCCGTTTTCATCGCCAAACTCTGCACGACCTGCCATTAGGCGTATGTACGCTGGCGGGCGATCTTGAAGTGCTGAGCTGGAATCGCGCCATCATGGATATTACTGGCTGCGCCGATATCGAAGTTATTGGCTCGCGACTAAGTAGCCTTCCCGAGCCATGGAACCACACGCTGACGCAATTTCTTAACCAGCCAGGCGCGCTAGAATCGCGCCACCGCCTAAATGTCGATGGCCAAACTCGCTGGATTAACCTTCATCGCGCCATGATTGGCGACGCCGATGGCAGTGTAGTGCTGGTTATGGAGGAAATAACCGCCCTGCAACAGCTTGAGTCACGCCTGCACCATAGCGAGCGCTTAGCAGCAGTTGGTCGCCTAGCGGCTGGTGTCGCCCATGAAATCGGCAACCCAATTACGGGCATTGCCTGCTTAGCGCAAAACCTTAAAGCTGAGCATGCGATCGACCATGAAGTGCATGCGACCGCGCAAGACATTCTCGATCAAACCAAGCGCGTCACCAGCATTGTGCAGTCTTTAGTGGGCTTTGCTCGCACTGAGCATCATGTCGGCGGCGAGTTCGACAATGTGCCCTTGCTCGCCGTGGTCAATGAATCGCTGCATCTACTAAAACTCGCACCGGAAGCGCGCCAAGTTGATTTTCGAGTGCATATCGATAGCAGCCTAGGCGTCTATGGTGATGCCCAGCGCCTGTGCCAAGTCTTCATCAATCTTCTCGGCAATGCCCGCGATGCAAGCACGCAGTCAGGCCGAATCTTGGTTCGCGCTCGTCAGCACGGACCATCACTGCGTATTGAGATTGAAGACTTCGGGCACGGCCTGCCCGATGGCGATTTGCGCGAACGCTTATTTGAGCCCTTTGTAACAACTAAGGCGCTCGGTGACGGCACAGGGCTAGGTTTAGCGCTAGTTCATGGCATCATTGAGGCACATGATGGTCGCATCCAATTAATCGATAAGCGCGATTACGATCAAGGCACCGGTGTGATTGTGCAAATCACGCTACCGGCCGCCAAACGCAATGAGGATATGAACGCGTGAGCAGTATTTTAGTCGTCGATGATGAACAGGTAATTCGCAGCGGCCTGAAGCGCCTATTGCAGCGTAATGGCTACGAAGTTGCCGAAGCCGGCAGTGTCGACGAGGCCTTGGCGCAGTCTTCTCCGGATTTATACGACCTGATCATTTCTGATTTACGGCTGCCTGGCCTGCCAGGCACAGCACTAATCGAGCGTGCAGGTGAAACGCCCGTGCTGATCATGACTAGCTTCGCCAGCATTCGCTCAGCCGTCGATGCCGTGAAAGCGGGCGCAGCTGACTACATTGCCAAGCCGTTTGATCACGATGACATGCTGATCACTATCGATCGCATTTTGCGCGAGCAGCGTTTGCGCCGACAAAATCGCGCCCTGCGTGCCGAGCAAGCGTTAGCCAAGCCCGATAGCGGCATCATTGGCAACTGCCCTGGGATGATAGAAATGCATCGACGCATCAGTCGTGTCGCCCCGCTTAACACCACTGTATTAATTTTAGGCGAGTCTGGCACCGGTAAAGAGCTAGTCGCGCGCGCATTGCATGAGCAAAGTCCACGTCGTGATGCACCGTTGATCTCGGTAAACTGCGCGGCCATTCCAGAGTCATTGATTGAGTCTGAATTATTTGGCCATGAAAAAGGCGCGTTCACCGGCGCTCAAGGCTTACGCAAAGGCTTGGTCGAGGCCGCTGATGGTGGCTCGTTATTTCTCGATGAAATCGGCGAATTGCCATTAGAAGCACAAGCGCGCTTATTGCGCCTGCTGCAAGAGAAAGAAGTCCGCCGCCTTGGTGCTACACAAACGCGCAAGGTCGATGTGCGCCTGATTGCCGCCACGCATCGCAACCTAAAGCAGCTCGCCAGCGAAGGCCTGTTTCGCGAAGACTTATTTTTTCGCCTCAATGTGATGGAGCTGTCACTGCCTCCGCTGCGCGATCGGGGCGACGACATTCTCACCATTGCTGATCAGTTATTAGTGAGAACCATTGAGCGAGTTGGCTCGAAACCCCTAACGTTCACCCCTGAGGCTCGGGAGGCAATGGCGCATTATCATTGGCCAGGCAATATTCGTGAGCTGGAAAATGCCATCGAGCGAGCCGTTATTTTGACCGAAACTGAGGTTATTACGCCCAGCTTACTAGCCATTGAGTCCGCTTATCCCACCCGGCAAACTCAAACAGTACAGGTCGATGATGACCCACCTACAGGGCTATCCCTCGAGGACTATTTTCAGCACTTCGTCTTAGAACATCAGGACCAAATGTCTGAAACAGAGTTAGCACAAAAGCTTGGCATTAGTCGCAAGACGCTCTGGGAACGACGCCAGCGCTTAGGCATTCCTCGACGCCGTTGATCACAAAATAGTCGCGCATGTTACGTTACCTATCTACACAAACTAAGTCAGTAAGTAACACTTTAGTCTGATGCCACACACACAATCATATCCAACAAATTTACAAGTCGATGATTTATCTGAAATAACTAGAATTATTGAAAGTTGGCACAGTACCTGCTTTATGTAATTGCGGAACAATAAAAATAAGCCGCTTGTCGGGTAACCGGCACTATAAAAAAAGCGCTCGCCAGGATGTGAGACTGCAAAAGCCAAGGATGCTCGGGCAAAAATAATAAAAGAAGCCCAAATAATAAGACGGTCATAAACCGCACACCGTTCAGCGTACGCGGGAGGTAACCCCTCCCGCCTTGCGTTCTAAACCAAGCCCTAACATACAGTCGGATATCAACCTGCTATCATGCGCACCTTATTTACAAGGCTCGAGATGCAAGTATGTTGAAGTGGCTAAATCGCTGGCGAAATCAGGGCAAACACCTGACACGGCTCAAGCCGGTAGTAATCCCACGCGACCAGCACTCAATCTCTCGAAAGAACCTCAGTCCCGCAGCAGTCAAAACACTGTATCGCCTACAAGATTGTGGCTTCGATGCCTATCTTATTGGTGGCGGCGTACGCGACGTTTTGCTTGGCTTATCTCCTAAAGATTTCGATATTGCCACCAACGCTAAGCCGGAAGATGTGAAGCAAGTGTTTGGCAGCCAGTGTCAGATTATTGGTCGCCGCTTTCGCTTAGCCCATGTCCGCTGGGGCCGCGAAGTCATTGAAGTTGCCACGTTTCGCGCCAATCATGCCGATGGCGATGATCAAAGCGCTCGCACCAATGCCGATGGTCGCATCTTGCGCGATAACGTCTGGGGCAGCATCGAAGAAGATGCCGCCCGCCGTGACTTCACTATCAACGCTGTTTATTACCGCATTGCCGATTTCTCATTGTGGGATTTCGCCAATGGTGCAGCCGACCTGAAGCAGCGCGTTATTCGCCTCATAGGCGATCCTGAAACACGTTATCGCGAAGACCCTGTGCGCATGCTGCGTGCCGTGCGCTTCGCCGCCAAGCTCAACTTCACTATTGCTCCGGCGACCGCCAAGCCGATTCCAGCTTTGGCGCACTTGCTTGAAGAAATGTCGTCGCATCGCCTCTACGACGAGTGCCAAAAACTATTTGCCAGTGGTCATGCCGCACCACTACTGCCACTAATGCAAGGCTATGGCTTATTCGCTCCGCTATTTCCTGGCCCCGCTGAGCATCCCTGCGAGCAACTGTGGCTGAAAACTGCACAAAGTACCGATGCGCGTTTAGCGGAAGGCAAGCACATCAATCCTGCATTCTTCTTTGCCGCCCTGCTCTGGGGTGATGTGCAGGCGCGAGCACAAGCACTAATCAATGATGGCGTGCCACCAGTGCCCGCATGGCAACAAGCTGGCACACATGCCGTTAGCCGCCAATTAGCGCGTACAGCCATTCCCAAACACGTCTCACAAGTCATGCGCGATATCTGGGAAATGCAGATGCGCCTCGAATCGCCACGCCCACGCCAAGTCGAGATCATGGCCACAAATGAGCGCTTTCGTGCTGGCTACGACTTCCTGCTGATGCGCGAAAGCGTTGGTGAAGCCACAGGCAAGATGGCGGCGTGGTGGACACGTTGGCAAGCTGCCGACCCAGGCTTACAAGCCGAAATGCAACGCGCATTAGCAAAACCTGAAGCTGCCGCAGCGCCGAAAAAGCGTCGCCGTCGCCCTAAAAAAGCTGCTTCGCCGTCGCAATAACCATGAGCATTAACACTGACGTAGAGTCGCAATTTGCTGCGATAGGCCTTGGTGGCAATTTGGGCGATGCGCCTAAAACCTTATGCTTTGCGCTAGAGCAACTTGCAGCGCATGCGCAGATACACATTATTGCCATCTCTCACCTATACCGCAGCGCAGCCATAGGCCCTGAGGGCCAGCCCGACTACGCTAATGCCGTTATCAGCATTAGCACCAGCCTATCGCCTATCGCCTTGCTCGATGCCCTGCAAGCTATCGAGCTTATGGCCGGGCGCGAGCGCCTACTACGCTGGGGTGCGCGCACGCTTGACCTCGACATATTGCTATATGGCGAGATAGCAATGCAGAGTGAGCGATTAACCATTCCGCACATTGAGCTATATCATCGGCCATTCGTTTTAGTTCCACTGGCTGATATTGCCGCCGCGCGTGTTCTACCCAATGGCCATCGAGCCGATGAATTAGCGGCAAGCTGTAGCCGAGACGGCTTAGCGCTATGGCCAGATTTACGCTGGCCTAGCACAGTAGAATAACGCCACAGCAGTCTTGACCTTGACCCTCCCTCAAGTGAATATGCGCAGCCATGATTGGCACTATCGATTGCGCGGAGTAAGCCCATGAAACCCATCACGCTACGCACCTTGCGCGACATGAAAGCACGCGGCGAAGCCATCAGCTGCCTAACCTGCTACGACGCTAGTTTTTCAGCGGCAATGGCACGCGCAGGCGTCGAAGTCTTATTAATTGGCGATTCTTTAGGCATGGTTCTGCAAGGTCATAACTCAACGCTGCCAGTCACGGTTGCCGACATGGCCTATCACACGACAGCGGTCGCGCGCGGAAATCAGCAATCGTTAATCATGGCTGACTTACCGTTTATGTCCTACGCGACTATTGAGGACACTCTAGCCAATGCCGCAGCACTGATGCGAGCTGGCGCACACATGGTCAAGCTCGAGGGTGGCTCGTGGTTAAGTGAAAGCGTTCGCCTAATGACTCAAGGCGGCATTCCATGCTGCGTACATTTAGGCCTAACCCCACAGTCGGTCAATGTCTTTGGCGGCTATCGAGTACAGGGCCGTGACGAGGCGAGCAGCACTAAACTATTAGAAGATGCGCGCAATGTCGTGGCTGCTGGTGCCGCCATGATACTGCTTGAATGCGTCCCAACTGATCTCGCCAAGCGCGTACAAGAAACTGTAGATGTTCCAGTCATTGGCATTGGTGCAGGTCCGCATTGTGACGGCCAAGTTTTGGTCGTTCACGATATGCTAGGCATTCATAGCGGCAAACCCGCACGATTTGTGAAAAACTTCCTTAGTTGCGGCGATGGCTCAATTGAAGGTGCTTTCCGCAGCTATATTGAACAGGTTAAGTCTGGCGAATACCCCGCACCTGAACATGCGTTTGCGGAATAAGTAGAGCCACCATGAAGATTGAACACACTATCCAAGGCGTTCGCGCTGCTTTACGTTCGGCCAAAGCTAGCGGCAAATCCATTGCTTTCGTACCAACAATGGGCAATTTGCACGCTGGCCATATTCATCTAATTAATGAGGCAAAGCGCCGTGCCGACTTTGTCGTTTGCAGCATTTTTGTCAATCCAACGCAGTTCGGCGCCAATGAAGATTTCGGCAGCTATCCGCGCACACTCGATCGTGATGGCACGCTGTTGGCTGAAGCCGACTGTGACTTGCTGTTTGCTCCTGCGGCTACCGAGATCTATAGCAACGGCCTGAATCAGTTAACCAGCATTCATGTCAGCGAAGTGACCGAACAGCTCTGTGGCGCCTCACGCCCTGGCCATTTTACCGGCGTGGCCACCATCGTCACCAAGCTACTCAATATTGTCTCGCCTGATATGGCCCTATTTGGCCAAAAAGACTATCAGCAGCTCGCTGTCATTAAGCAGTTGGTTCACGACTTATTCTTGCCCGTCAATATTATTGGTATTGCCACAGTGCGCGATACTGACGGCTTGGCGCTTAGCTCACGCAATCAATACATGACTGAGCTACAGCGCAGCAAAGCCCCATTGCTCTATCAAACGCTGTGCAATATTCGAGACGCCCTGCAGAAGCCAGATAGCGTCGCTGATGAGATCATTGCGCGAGCGAAATCCACGCTTAAGCAAGGTGGCTTCAAGATTGACTATCTCAGCGTTCATAGCTTAGACCTGAATGACTTTGATGCCAGCCAGCCTCAGGCGGTTGTTTTAGTCGCTGCGCATTTAGGTAAGACCAGACTTATTGATAACCTTGTTTTTGACCTACAGTAAAACTGATAGATATCCCTTATTTGACAGCGAAGAGTGATTGATCGCGCGCGCATCTTGCGGCAAAATGGCGCGCCCAACATGTAGGTCGGTCCCAAAACCGCCCTGTGCTTGTTTTTTTGCTGCTGAGCGGAGGTAAACGCCCATGCAATGCATCATGCTGAAAGCCAAGTTACATCGTGCCTGTGTCACACATGCCGAATTAGACTACGAAGGCTCCTG
>Ga0208814_1000140_pt1 | contig 53238 bp, 85 predicted proteins | sample MalvirAntarct_55_FD_184253 | JGI IMG/M metagenome (GOLD analysis project Ga0208814, IMG submission 184253) | Marine viral communities from the Global Malaspina Expedition - Malaspina viral metaG Antarct_55 (SPAdes) (version 2) | ecosystem: Environmental > Aquatic > Marine > Oceanic | place... | reverse complement strand
AGGTAAAGTTAATGATTCAATTGAGGCCGCTGCAAAAAAGCCCTCAGCGGAGGTTGAGAAATCAGCTTCCGCTACTGACACTGCGGAAGTAACTAATGATGAGCAAACAAAAGAAACGAAATCTAAGCCTACGATTGAGGCTAAGAAAGAAGCCAAGGTTGCTGATGAATCTACTGAGAAAGTTGATGGCGAAGCTTTGCCTAAAACTCAAAAGGGTAAAGCGCTAATAGCGAAGAGAATAGAGTTCTTGCAACCTCACGTAGAGAAAATCAAGAAGGATAAAAGAGGTCATTATCATCTTGAGACTAATGATTCTGCCTTAGCTGATGAATACAAAACCATAATGAGTTCTGGACAAGATGTTCGTAATCCAGAAGGTTTATTAACTGGAGTGAAGATTCACGGACGGACAATCACTTACTTGAAAAATACGCTCAAGTTAGATTTGTCGGGTATAAAGGAAGTTCCTGAACTAACGACCACACAATCACTACAAAGAAAGTATTCATTTGAAGCATTCCTAGCCATGCAAAAGGAACAAGGTGTCAAAAAATCTGAGGCAAAAAGAACAGCCAATACAGCAAAGGCCTACCTAGATCGTGATGACACTGTGCCGCTATTGTCTTCGAGTGGCCGTAATCTTTTAGTACTGTCTCGCCCATTGAACGATGAAGAAACAAAAGCGATTAAGGAAAGGGAATTTACGGATAAGTCTAAGAGTGGAAACAGTACTGCCTTGATTTTTGATACCAGAGAGGAGGCAATTGCAGCTATCCCTGAGTCGAGAAAGGTGACTGATGAAGGCATATGGATGGATACAGAAATGTCCCCTGACATGTGGGTACTTGAGTATAAGCTGGCTCTTACAGATGACAAGTCGGGCCTTATCAAAAAGTATCAGTCTAAAGATACGGCCCTTTCAGCCCGAGGAAACATGGCCAAAGGTGAGGCCACTGATACCAGTGAGGCTATGCAGTACAAAGCCTATGGGATAGATGACAGTTGGTATCTGGCAAGAGATCTAGAGGCTATTGTTGCTGCAGATAAGATAGAGATGGATCTGGTTAGAGGTGCTGAACCACTTCGTAATGACTTACTAGAACAGGCAAGGTCTTATAAAAACATTATCGCTCATGAAGCAAACGTACCTATTACAGTCATAAGTAATAAGAGAACATCAGACGATTCTAAAGACATGGCACGTGAGATTGCTCAGTCAGAAGCCAATAGGATTGCTTACCGAGATATAGCTAAAGGTGGTGATGGAAAGTCACTGGTATCCCTCGTTGAGAAATCACTCAAGCCGTATGAGATTAAAGTTAATCAGGATGGATCAGTATCCATAGATGGAAGCCCTAGCTTAATACGCGGTCTCATAAACTCCCGTAAGGGAAACAGAGAGGTTGGTAGTGGAGAATCTTATAAGGGTGGATCTAGGGTAGCCAAAGGTACAGGTAAAAAAGTTGGTGGAGGAGTAGGCGTAACTTACAGTAAGGAAGAGGCTTCAGTAGTTGAAGATATTATTGGTGAAGAAAAAGGATACTTCTTTGTTGAGGGTTTTGTTGAAGGTGCTTTAGAGACATTTAAGGGTGACATTCTTACCAGTGACCCTGAAGGCTTTATAAGAATAAAGTCTGCGGCATTGAATAAAGAGTTCAATAAAAGCAGGCAAGCGTCTGGTGCAGCGGCATCATCAATTTCAGATAACGATGCACTTGTTGCCGTGACTCAAGAAGGAAATGCGCTGACTTTTCCTGATAAAGAATCCTCTTACTACTACATAATGGATAACTTTGGAACTGAGTTCATTGGTTCATTTAAAGTAGTAACAGATGGATCTTTATTTGGTTTAGCAGTTGATCCAAACAACGATTTGATTGAAAGCCTAGTCACTCCAGAGGGTGAGATAAAGACCACAATTACCGAGGATGAAGTTGAAGACAACGGCTCCCTTCCTAAAGAAAATGTGGCTAAACAAGAGCTTGATGTAAGTCAGATATCGGTAGTCACAGAAACTCAAGATGAACCTAAGTTTGATCTTGCGCCAATGACTCAGGATGAAGCTGTTAATGTAGAAGGTGCAGCAAGGTCTATATCTTCTAACAGTTTATTCCGTAAGCCTTATCAGTTCTATGGCGCAGGCATGAGTGTTGAACTTGCACAAGCAGGTGTTGATGAGATTGTAGCCACTTGGAGTAACCCACCTGAGATCGTAGTTCTTGCGTCCATAAATTCTTTGCCAGATGATGCAGTGAAAAGTTTAGTTGGAGAATCTGATTTAACTGATCTGCAAATAAATGGCTTCTATTCTCCTTCTGATAAAAAAGCTTATGTAATCGCAGATCAGATGCGTACTTATGATCAGCTAAAGAGGGTATTGCAGCACGAAGTCATTGGCCATTACGCTACGCGAGATCTGTTCGGATCTGAGTTTGATGGAAAGATGTTAGAGCTATGGAATAAGATCGGACAGATGGACGGCCTTAATGCTCTAGCTGAAAAGTATGACTTCAATATGAAGCCTTACATGGAGAGCGGAAAGCTAACCAGTAATGAGATGGCGGCTGTTATCTTAACTGATGAGATGTTGGCTCACTTTGTTGAGAACAATATTGAACCTACGTTAATGCAACAGATCATTCAGATGATTCGCAATGGACTCCAAGCGATTGGATTTAATCTTCCAGCGAGTGAGACTGAGATGTTCAAGGTGATAGCCAAGGCTCGTAGGCATATCATTCAAGGCAAGGCTAAGGGAAGCATAATAACCACTGCCCCTGCCGCAATGTCTTTCTCATCTAAGAACAATCGATCTTCTTACATTACCAAGCCCAAGGTCAAGGCACTTCCTAAGCAAGGAAAAGTCTTGCCGAATCCAGTCAAGATAGAGAACGTTCACCAGATAAATCAAGAACAAGCTGGGTCATTAAATAATGAGGCTTACATTCAGCTGACTGTTCCTACCGCTATATCTAAGCAGATCACTAGGATCTTATACAGAACCTTGCCAGATAAAATGAAGAATGATTTTGGATGGCCTACATCTAAGTCCTCTAGCGGTGACATATTCCGAGTTTATGGAAAGAACGGTAATGACATTGAAGGCGCTAAAGAAAACGTAGAGGTTCTTCGCAAGGAGCTTCTTGAAAGCCCTGTCTATTACTCACGTACTTCCACTTCGGGTAAGAAAGGAATCTCCAACAGAAATGTGGATGATGTTGAAACGTGGCTATCAGGAACTAAGTTTGAGCAAGCTAAAGCTAGGGGCCATAAGGTCGTAGTCATTCAATCAATAGCTGATTCTCCACACCCAGTAGAAAAGGGCACACGGGGATTCTATGTACCAAAAACTAAGACTAGCTATATCGTAGCTGACCACATAGGGTCTAAGAGTGAGGCTCAGAAAGTGTTCGCTCATGAAGTTGTGGGTCACTATGGCATGATGGAGATGCTTGGCTCTAAGTTTGAGCCTCTTCTCAATGACATTCAGGCACTGAAAGCTAATGGTGATGTAGGTATTCTCCGAGCGTCTGAGGTAGTCAGTCAACGCTATGGTCAGCTTGATCCTATGGAGGAGTCTGCTGAAATAATTTCTTATATGGCTGAGCAAAGTACTGATCATTCTATTATGAGGACAATCATAAATGAGATTAGGTCTTGGGTTAAGTCTGTACTAGGAATGTCTATCTCTTCGTCCGATATTGATACGCTAATCAGTCAGGCTGGTAGGCATATTATTAATAACGAAGTAGGTTCTGAGACAGGCGCTCAGAATTTGTCTGATGTTTATCGTGCAGCTGGTGTATCTCCAGAAGAAGCATACAGAGTTCTTATCAATGCTGAACCAGAAATAGATAAGGCTGCTGGTGATCTAGCAAAGTCACACCTTTCTGGTGTCAAAGGTGCATTCACTAACGCTGACGTTAACAAAGCCAGATACTTCTTGAGGGGTTCTTTAACTACTGAGCAGATCATTCGGGTTTACGGAAACATATTCAACTGGAGTGATGGTAATCCTTTAGAGAGGATAGCTAAGCTTAACCGAGGATTTAGGGTAGACCGCGAGAAGTCTTTGCATGCTTTCGAGCAGGACGAAGCAGCGTGGGATAAGCTCAGTAAGAAAGAAAGTGAATCTGTAGCTACGTTTATGAGAGAGGCTACTATCTCAGGTACTCACCCTGATGTTGAGTTGTCACATTCTCGCCATGACTATGTGCGTAAAGAAGAGACTCTTCTTGCAGAACTCAACGCAAAGAATAAGGCAGGATCTTTGACTACCAAGACGCAACTAGAGTTACTAGTTAACACTAGAGAAAACGTTAGGGATATGAACAAAGAGCATGCCCGTCTTCGCAAGCAGTGGCTTACCATGAGCAACAATCAAAAGGTTGTTTATAACGAGACTAGAGATTTACTGTCAGGACTATGGGCTGATGAGATACAGGCTCTTGCAGATCGTATACGCCGACAGATACCTGATAAAACTTTAGCTGACAACGCCATAAAAGATATGACATCTCAGATGAGTGATCAGTTACTGCGTGGCCCTTACTTCCCACTCTCTCGATTTGGAGATCATGTAGTCATAGGCTGGATGAACACTGGTGGTAAGCAGGAGTTTACTAGAGAACATTTTGAAACTAAGCGTGAAGCAGTACTGAGAGCGAATGATTTAATCAAGGCTCTTGGTAAGAACAATGTCAGACAAGGCACTATGGCAGAGATGACTGGCCAAGCTTCAGGCATGGGAGATCTGTTCAGCTTTAAGAACAACTTGTTTGGAGTTCTTGATGAGAACTTCCAGAGAACTATGTCTGATGAACGGCTCACCACTCCTGAGAAGAATGAGGTTCAGACTACGCTTAACAATCTAAAGACTCAGATAGATGAGCTTCTTCTGAACACGTTACCTAATTCAAGCATCATGCAAAGAAGAAGGCATCGTCTAAAGACACAAGGATCATCATCTGATATGCGTAGGTCAGTTCAGAACGTGGTGCTTCAAACAACTTTCCAAGTGTCTAAGATCAAGTACAGTGACCAGATCACTAGCGAGATCAACGATATCAAGAAAGAGGAGAAGGCTCACCTAAGTGTTGAAGGCAAACCTAAGTTCGCTGCTAAGCATGCTGATCTCGTACCCATTATAAGGGACGAAATGGAACGTAGGTTTAAGGTGACTATGCAGCCTAATGGTTCAGCCTTTGCTGCGTTTGCAGGTCGCTTAGCGTTCTTTAACTTCCTTGGATTTTCTTTATCTGCAGCGGTCACAAACCTCACTCAGGTTCCACTGATAGGTATACCCCTGTTGGGTGCTAGGTATGGCGTAGGAAAGTCTACAGCCGCAGTTTTCGGGGCTATAGCTGACTACAACAAAGGCGAGGCTAAACTAAGTACAAGGGAATCCTTTAGAACCTTTGCGAGAAACAATGCGGCCATAACTAAAGAAGAGCAGGACATAGTTAAGCTTCACGTTGACCGAGGTGACATTGATGTTACTAGGGTAGGGTCTTTAGTTGAAGAGGCTCACTCAGATCAGAGGAATCCAAACGTCTTAGCTCCTGTCACACAGAAGCTAATGAGAGTTGGCAGTTGGATGTTCCACAATGCTGAGATAGCCAACAGAGAAGTCATGACTATGGCCGCATTTAGGTTGGCCAAAGACGCAGCGGCCGATCCTAAGAACCATCTCCATGAAGCGTTCAAAGGAAAGCTTAACTTCAATTCTGGAGACATGTCTGCTAATGAAGAGTTAATCTACGAAGAGGTTCGTAAGTTTATAGCTGACTCGCAGTTTGTGTATGACGTAGAGAATAGGCCTCGCTTTATGAGAGAGTCTAACCTAGTCAGAACGGCTACGATATTTAAGTTGTACGGCCAGCACGTTGTCTTTATGTGGGCGCAGAATCTTAGAGAAGCAAACTACTGGATGCTGAATAAAGTATTCGCTGAAGATTTTGACGGCTCTCCAGAAGAGAAAGCTCAGCGGGTCAAGGAAGCTAGGCGTTCATTGCGTAACATGTTTGTTGTTCAGTCTATAGCTGCTGGTTCCTTGGGTGTGTTCCCTGTAGGAATGGGAATGTGGATGGCTGAGATGGTTCATGATCTTATGCCTGATGACGATGACGATGATAACCACTTCAACCCAGAGACTGCTTATCAGCAATCTATGGATGAGCTTATGGGTAGCATCTTTGAAGATGAGGATGAAGCTAAGTTTGTGTCTACACTAATGACCAAAGGAATAGGTAATGCTTTGGGTGTAGATCTGCACAGTCGGATAGCTCAGGACAAGAACATTATCTCGGCCATGCCTGATCGTGAGTATCGTGATGGTGAGGATTACTTTGAGAGTATGCTCGCCTCGTTGGGTGGCCCTGTAGTTGGATTTGCTAGTGATTGGTTTAAAGCTGCGGATGGACTTTTTGAGGAGGGTGGTTTGCGTAACCTAGAGACTGCGTTGCCAAAGTTCTTGAGGGATAGTAGCAAGTCACTTCGTTATGCAGATCTTAATCCTTTGTTTGAGAAGGGTGGAGTTACTACAAAGAAAGGTCTTAGCATTGTTGATGATGTTAGTGCATTTGAAATCGGAGTCCAAGCATTTGGATTCACCCCAAGTAGACTTAGTGAGGTAAACGAGAGAAGGTTTGCTGGAGTTAAAGCGGCTAAATCTCTTAGTGAGTTTAAGTCTAAGAAACTAACTGAGTTTTATAATGCTATAGATAGCGGAGATAAAGATCGAATAGCAGAAGCTGTTGAAGGGTTGAAAAAGTACAATACCTTTGTACTCAAAGGTCTTAAAGATAAGCAACTAGTCAACCAATACTACGCTAAGAAAGATGGACTCATCTCAATGAAGACTGTGAAGGCTAGCATAAGAACTAGGCTAAGGAATGAGAGAGATGCCATTAACGGAGTTAACATTCCGAAGAGCCAGAGGTGGTTACTAGAGGACATTTCTTTCGGAAGAGAGTAGGTTAAAAATAAATACCTACTTGACGCGCATTATCACTATGGGTATGATGCGCTGGCAGTTCAGGAAGCCCCAAGAAAGTTGGGACAACTGTACTGTAAGTTACTGTTATATAACGTGACACAACGTGTATATTTACACCACAGAAGTGTAGTAATATCTAGTTTGTTTCTTTATTAATCAATGACTTAGCTGTTATAGAGATCCTTTTTTGGGAGCAGGATGTCGGGAGTTCGAATCTCTCTACCCCGACCATTATCATATTAAAATCAGACACTTAGCAGTGTCTTTTTTTTGGCCTAAATAAAGTTGGGACAAGGTTGGGACAGAGTTGGGACAACGATTATATTTTTAGGCAGACTTGGTACTGGGTTTTAAAGCTAGAATTGAGCCGCGATCCAGCACATTAAGAGTGGGTGTTGCATGAGACCATTCAATCTCTTCATGGCCCTTGCCGTAGTTCTTAGTCATGTCCACACTAGCATGACCAGCCAGCTGTTGAGGGTATTCTTTAGTCTGCTGCTCGATAAGATAAATTCCCAACGCTTTTCCTTGATGAAATCCCGGTTGTTCACTCAATGTTAGATCAGGATAGGGGTTAGCCAGCTTTCTGATACGATTAAACTCTTGAGACAAAAAGTTAGGCTTCACTTTAGTAAAGTCCAGTTCACCTTCTCTAGCAAATTTACGATTCCTTGGCTTTCTGTGAATTAGATACGGGCTTACGAGATTATCTCTACACTCATTAATGATTTCCCTGAGCGCTGGCGTTATTTCAATCTTGATGTAACCAGTGTTGCTATACTTATGAGTTTTTTGTTGTATCACTTCTATATAAGTGTCGGTACTTTTAGGCATCTTGATGTTACAAACATCCCCTCGTCTTTGAAGAGTAGTGAGTCCTATGTTCATAGCACACCTCAACCAAAGCGGGCATTCTTTGTGATCATATATAGCATTCCAACCTTCGTATGTGTGTCTCTTTGTGATTCGCTTCGTCGGAATTTGCTCAGTCAGGGTGCTAACTGGGTTATGTGTCCCTACTATATAACCTTTTTTAAGTGCGTACTGAACCATGGGTATTAGGTTCTTGCGAGTTGCATTTCTTGCGCTTGGTGTGCCAGATTCTTCATCATCTTCTTCGGGGTCATATACCCAGTCAAAGAACTCATTAATCTTGAGAACAGTCAGTTGCTCAAGCGGAAGGTCTGGCATGAAAACCAAAACTTTATTCATCATAGTCCTACGTTCTTCCTGAGTTTTTTCTCCTAGTCCATTGACATTATTATTAACCACTTTAAGGAACTTGGCGCAAAGCTCACTCATCTTCATGCGTGATCCCACTATTAATTCAGTAAGGTCTGTTCGAGTGAACAGTATTGAGTTGGCTTGGTTTGCTGCGCGTATGGCAGCAGCTCTGTTAGTGCCAAGGGATTTATCTACCTTAGCCTGTCGGTTGCGATACCTGTAGTTCGTGATACCCTTACTGGTGTTCATAGACAAGTACATTGGCAAGCCTTTACTTGCGTTTGATTGACGCTTTTTCATCTCCTAAATCTCCTAAAATTTTATTGAGTAAGGAATCAGCGAGTAATGGATCGCCATTTTTAAGATCTATATAATATTTTCTACCTATTTTTTGAGCAACAATATCACCCTTTGCAATCCATTCTAGCATCATTCTTTTTGAAGGAGCAGAGGCTGGTGTAAATCTCAAAGTTATATACTCATCAAGACTCATCAACTTTCCCATGGGATTCCTCTATTTGTTTGTCATTATGTACATAATCTTCGATCACAGCACTGGGGCTTAGACCAAGATCAACTCTGTCTTCCTTCCTAACAGGCTTACTAAAGATGGCATCCCAACCTTCACGGTACTTGTCACTAGTAGAGGAAACTTTTATGGGGTCTCCTGTAATGTCGTTAACAGCACAGTCCCTAAGCCTTACCATAAGCCCCTCCAATCTTATTACGTTTGTACCTGATAGCTGAACTGATGGACATCTCCTTGGGGCTTAGATCACCCCTAGAAGCGTCCATATCCAGTACAGTAATAACGCCACCAAGATCCAAGAAACGTTCAACGTCTTTGTTCAACGAGTCTCGTTCAGCTTGCCTGTCAGATGGTGTTAAAAAACCCATAGAGTAAACTCCTGATTCTAATATTTAGGACGTTGGTTCATCTTCTTAATTACCGCAGGAGATAGATCTTTCATATGAAATAGATCTCTGCTAGCTTTGGTATGGGTCTTACCTGACATGGCCATGCCATTCGTTTTATGTATAGGGCCGTTGTACTCTGCGCCATTTTTGAAGTAGTGCTTCATCTTAGCTCCCATCTTAATACCCTTTCTTTTTTGGCTTAGCTTTCGGCTTGGCTTTTGGCTTAGCTTTAAGCATTGCATCAGATTTTAGCTTGGCTTCTGCTTTTTTAGCGGCAGCCATGCCTTCTTTGCTGTACGGAAAAAACTTTCCACCTACGTTTGGCATAATAACTTCCTCGTTTAACTTCTGAATTTTGCAGTTTTTGCTGCAATCTTTTTGGGTTGCTTGACAAACTGTTTGCCTGCTTTTGTTCCTGCCTTTTTTGCAGCTGTCGTAGCCGCATACTCCGCCTTGGTCAGGCTGGCGATTGCTTTCTTTGGCAAGTATCGCTCACCTGTCTTAGCACTCGGTTTCCCAGACTTCGTACCCCACTCTTCCTTAGTCCATTTCTTCAAAGACTTCTGAGAATCTTTCACTTGTATCCTCCACCAGCTTTGCTGTACTCGCTAGCTAGAAGCTGAGCTTTACGCGCTGACCACTGACCAGCTTTTCCACCTCTAGTTCCAGCTTTAATTTTGTTGAAGAGATTTTTTCTCATCGTGGGTTTTGTATAGTTACCAGCCTCATTAACTTTTGATTCTGCCTTAGCTTTTGTCATCACCATTTTTCCCGATTTGACCAATAGCTACCTGACATTTTTCCCTTCTTGATGCCCTTGGCATGTCTGGCTTTAAAGCTGGCTCGCTTCGCTTTCATCTTGTCACTTTCACCAGCCTTTGGTGCGCCAGCAGTCGATGCACCTTGCTCTCCAAAGCGGATCATCTTAATTTCAGATCCTTCCTTGGCTAGCACTACATGACTTTTCGTTGGATGATTGGGTGTTCGTTTGGGCTGGTTGTACCCGCTGAAAGTTTCACCCCGATATTCAATGCTCATACTTACAACTCCTCACCTTTTAATTCCCACTCCAAAAATTCTTTGGGCGGCATGTAATACTTGATCAGAACCCTTGACGCAGCTAACACCTCGTTATCTGATTCAGAGCGATCATGAATAGACTGAGATGAAATATCTTTGTGTATCTGGCTGATCTCATGTAAAACAAATACATCAAGAAGCAGCGTCAAACCAGTAGTCACTTGGTCGTCAATAAAACTCATGTGACTAGCGCCCGATTAAGTTCTTTAAAATTAATAGTTAGCTGGTTGCATCTATACTGAGCAAGTATCCTAAGACTTTTGAGTGAGTCTTCTAGCTCTTCATCTTTCAAAGCACCAAGACTTACTAACCTTTGTATTGAGTTAGTCATGTCAACAACATCCCAACTGTCATGTATGGCTACCTCTAAATCGTATCGAGCCTGTCTATCTGGTGTCATTGTTATTTCAGTACTAGACATGAAGTAGGAACTCCCTTCTCATGGGGCATCCTTAACAAACGTACCATCTACCATCTTGCCAGTTCTCTTGCTGATAACTTCATACGCTGTGCCAAGGCAATCACTAAGATCTAACCCCTGCATCTTCGCTTGGATGATAAGTGTTACCATCACATCACCAAGGCCATCAATGATTTCTTCAGAGTCATTCGTCAGAACAGCCTTCATTAGTTCATTAACTTCTTCCTGAGTCTTTATCATTTGAGCCATCGGAGATGCGGCTGCTAAAATGCCCTTGGCTTCTGCCCATTCTTCTACCGCAAATATTAGGTCTTTCATTTCGTTGTTTTTCTCGTAGTCATTGTTTTTGAAAAATGTATTGGCCCATTTAATAACTGAAACGCTAAACTGATTAAAGAATAAGCGTGAAAGATCTATATCCATGTGATTAATTGCTAATGTGCTATAACGCAAAGCCACAACTGTCTGGAGTGGGCTGTTAGAAACGCTCATCATCCGCATACTTTTTGCTAGCAACTCAAGCTGATCTTTCCTAAGCCACCTCATTACTTTGTTGAAGCTTTCTTTCTGATTGCGTGTCTCTGCCTGTACGATTTCACTGCTACTTCAGATCGATTAAGCAAAGCCCCTAACTCTTTGTCAGTTAGCAGAGGAAAGTTATCTAGAATTACTTCATGATCTTCATGAGTCCAACGACCACTATTTGATTCATGAGTAATATCTTTCTTATCGAGAGATAAAAGTTTTTTTATAAAATCAATTATTGTTTGCATTAACATTATCTAATTCCTGTAGAAAGTTTCGGTGATTGATTCAATCGTGCGCCTGCCTTTTGATGTTAGAGATATAAGTTTCTCTGACTCTCTTAGTGGGTTAGATTTAGTATCAAGAAGACCTGTTCCTTTTTCACGATGACGATTAACTTTCGTGTGCATTTTTACGTTTCGACTAGCTGACGATGCACTGCAATCCATCAGGCGGCCTATGTCTTTAATGCAGACATTCTCACCGCTGTCGATAAGTAACGCAGAGTATAAGAATGCAAGCATGGTCTGGGCCTGCATCTGTGGATCATGAATCCGAAAGCTTTCGATCACATCGATCACGCCCGTTATTTTTGCTGTGTCTGACACAATTTATTCCTCTAAATTATAAAAAATATGAGCGCCAATTTGCGCCACCTTCTTGTCCACGTTATTGACACCCCAACTCGGGTAGACATAAGTAGCATGATAATGCTCAGCGCCTTCCATAAAATTCGGGACATCTCCATGCACGACAAGTCTTGCAACGTACTGTGCCTGATCCCAAACTTTCATGTTTGTGGGTACATCACCAATACCATTGCAAAACCAGCTGAATTGGCAGGCGTTCCTGATAGGTAGAGTAGGGTTGGACTTATGAAACTTCGCTTGATAAATAACATCGCACACTGTGTTCGGATAGCGCTTAGACTCGACTCTGTTCATGACGACAAAACTGACAGCAAGCTGCTCGACAAGACTCTGATGCGGAGCTTCGTGATAAATATTGAGAGCTAAGCACATGACTGCTCCAGTGATCATCTAGTGCTCCAAATCGTTGGGTGACGCAAGCAAGCAAAGCTTATCCTGTGCGTCAGATAGAGTGTTATGAATAAATACAGCAGCAGATTTCATGTCCTTATCTTCGTCTTCATAAAGAAAATAAGTTTGAATTGATTCTAAACATTGCTGATAAATTTCAAGAGCTATGGGAACTTCATCTTCTGAAATGGGAATCATAAATACTTCATCATCATCACTTTGAATCGTTACTCTACTCATCGTAATCTCCTAAACTTTCTGCTAAGTCTTGCAACATTGAGTCCTTGATACATTCTAAAATTCCGATAGCGCAAGCCAGCGTAAGCTGACCCTCCTGCTTCACTATCGCAGCTTGAACATCAGCCAGAAAAACTTCTTCTGGCATTGATGCTTCTTTGCTTTTGAACTCAAAAACATCACCCATCTTTGGTTAACTCTTTTAACTTTTTAAGTTCAGACAGCATGACTGTCATGTCTCTTACATAAGCTTTGCGCGGCAACTCAAGATGCCCTAGTTGAGCTAACTTAATCTTTTCTTCGTAGTGAGAAAGATCAACATCAGATATTGTTCGTAGCATCTACTCACTCCAGATCATTAAAGAAATGTTTACGATGTAATCTAAGTGAATCAATCTCTGGAAAATCAAACAGAGACTCTTCACAAAGCGCACGATACAGCTTGGGGTTACGAAGCTCACACTGCCGCTCTACGATCATTCGAGCCAATGGAACTGCTTTCCCATACGAGGCTCCAATGTTAAGTATTGACCGACCCTTTAATGCCTCGATTGCCATCTGTTTTTTTTCACTCTCAGTGAGACTCATTAAAAGTCTATGTCATCGTCAAATTTATCAGCCGCTGGCTTAGATGCTGGTCGAGAAGTGGGGGCAGGGCTGGTTTGCTGGTTATCCCCTACGCTATCTAACATGATATATTGCGCGTTGAAACCTAAAACAATTTCTGTTTTGTACTTGGTCTCTCCGTCCTGCTCCCAGTTGCGAGTCGCCAAGTTTCCTTCCACAAAAACAAGCGCACCTTTGCGCCCGTACTGGCTGACAATCTCTGCAAGCTTTCCTTTCACTGCAATTGAATGCCACTCGGTCTTCTCTTGCTTCTCTCCAGAAGTACGATCTTTCCACTGCTCACTAGTGGCCAGCGAAAAGTTAACTACTGAACCTCCATTTTCAAACGTCTTTGTTTCGGGGTCATTACCAATTCGACCGATAAGAGATACTTTATTTAATGATCTAGACATGAACTTCTCCACTATTTATTTAATTTAAAACTGCTTACGGCAGTTACTCGGCTAGCACCCGCGATACACCAAACACATAAAGGAGATTTTACGTTGATAGCTGCTGTGGTTTTTCTAAATCGAGGCACTCACAGCTTATCCTCGCCTCAGCTATTCTCACAATAGAGACCCTCTGAGGTTAGGGAGATCTAAGTCCCTGTAATTCTGAAGCTTGTGCTACCTTTAGATCTAAAACTTTCTAAGTCGATCCCCTCCAACACTGGAATCTTTTTGTACTGCACAGATCCAGCGCGTTCTACTTTAATGACTTTTACACCAAAGCCTTCGCTGTCCTGAGCCTCTGCCAGAGAAATCAGATCTTCTCTTGCACGATCTAGCTCAGCCTTTGCATTTGTGTAGATTGCGTTTGCAGATTTCCATACGTCAGCTGCATCTTTGAACTCGTCATCGTCACGCTCGAGTACTCCATCACCCTTCATCTTTCCACTGTTCAACAATGCCCAGAACACTTTCCACTCTGCTACTAATTCAGCAATGGACTTGTCACATCGTGCGACTTCTAACGTGACATGTTCATCATGATCTGAAGCGTAAACAAATAGTTTGGTTGAGGTAGCTCCTGAGCAAAGCATCTGCTGCTGCATTTGCCAAAAATAATTCTCTGGAACTTCACCGCTCTCAGTCAGTTTCCAAGTCTTGCTTTTCTTCTGCTGCATCGGACATTTAATTTCAAGATTGTGAGTCTCTTCATCATCGAATGAGTGAGACTGACCATCCAACGAAGCACTAAAAGGTATGCCGTCAATAGTTTCTGTCATTACAATCGGGGAGTAGATCTCGCTGAAAGTCTTTTGAGCAACAGCAAGAGCACGATCTTCCCAAGCATGTCCATGCCTAGTCGCTGGATTCTCTTGAAAGGGGATACCTTTGCCGCGATAAAAATCTAACAAGGAATCCCATGTGTCAGGCTTGAAAGGGTGACACCCCATGATGATGGCAGCGCTTGACGCATTCGCGTGAGCGCGTCTGTGATCCATCCACTGCTCTGTGTTTTGCTCTAGATTAATTTGCACTGGCATTGGTCTGCTCCTCAAATTTAGTAATCACACCATTGAGCTTTGCGTTAATAGTTATTAAGTCATCTGCTTCAATGTCAGAAAGCGCTTCTACCTTCGCAAAATTCATAACCTTTTCTATTGGAGTGCCAGCTTTTTTAGCAAGCTTGATAATCCCTTGGACTTCATGTTCTGAGATCGTGCTAACTGGAACCTCAGCAACTTCACGCTCAGGTATGTTCGCCAACTGAGAGTCACGTTCCTCTTGCTCTTGGCGCTGTTGCTCTTGTACATATTTGTTATCGTCCCAAAGGCCGAGAAATACATCAGCGTTAAATCCAAGAACACTCAGTCCTTTTGTCAGCGCATCAGTGGTAGCTTTCTTGAATATGTCAGAGTTAGCCATGGCTGCTTTGCGTATTGATCTAGCGTCAGTGCCACCTGCTGGTTCAATAGCGCAGCCGCCTTCAGCGTAAAATTCAGAACGCTGACCATCAATGATGGCCCACATTTTTAATTGACAGCGGAGCATGCCGAAAATTTCTTGATAGGTAGGCTCGTACCCCCAACCCAAACCCATCGGCCCGAATTGTTCAGTGGCTGCCATCACTTGTGAGTGAGCGTTGATCGACTTAAACTTTCTGCCGAGATTCACGCCTTTAAGATTGTCCTCTTTACTGGTTTGTACTTTGTGCCAAAGGGCGAGATTATCCTTAGCGGGTGCTTTCGTTTTTGCTTTTGATTTAGTTTCTTCTTTTACTTGAGTCATTTGAATCTCCATTGAGATTTAGTTTATCTTATGTGCATGTGTTGCACATAGTGATAATTTATCACAAGTGAGAGTGTGCGTCCACTTCTATTTTTGTCCAATATTGTGTTGCAATTAAATCACATAATTTTTAAAAAAGATGGGTTCTTGGAACGTAGAATATAGTTAGACTGAGATATTAAAGACAATGAGAGGCCTGACTATTCAGAGAACAGCAAGCGTTTTTATGGGGGGGAGGGTTGAGTCAGGTGGTTAAAACTGACTCACTTAATGTCGAACAAACTCTTAACAGTAGCATAAGATTCAGTGTTCATTTTATCTATCGTGCTAAGTATCTTAGCTTTATCCTTCTCGTTTAAAGATTGAATCTCAATCGATAACAATAAGCCTTTTTTTGATGGGCCTTTACTTCTTATATTCTTTTCTGATGTAACAATATGCATAACAAAATCACCTAATTAATAACAATTATTATTTATAGTAAGTGATTTTAATTTGGGCTGTGGTTTTGCTCGTTGTTGTTTTTACCAAAGCTTGTCTGCATGAACGCAAATTCTGGCCCACCGACTTCATAATGTATCGGCATCAAAATAGACATGTGATCAGTGTGAACTACATGCCAAGACCAGTTTGATTCAGTCATCCACTTCATCAGACGCACACCACTGCGTGAGTGAGAGACCATTGGCCGTTCCTTCAAGAGCTGTGTTTCTAATGAAATGTTAATGGTCATGTGCGCTTTCTTTATTATGCTTTTATCTAATGGGACATTTAATATACACAGGTGTGCGTGATACGCAACAGTTTATTTTTAATTTGTTCACTAGCAGCACGAAGTAATTAGATAGAGGATTTCTTTATAGCTATAGCTGCATAGCTTTAATCATGGACTGAAGTAATGTTTTATTTTCTTCGGACAGCTTATCAATAGACGCAGCCAAATCTAACGTACTTTCTGTAAGGCTATCACTTGAGAAGAGGCTGGCAGGATTTATGTTTAAAAATTTAGCAATGTCTAAGACGCGGCCAGCTGTAAACTGCATTCGGCCCAGTTCCATCTTAGCAAGAGAGCTGCGATCAATACCGATGGCAGCAGCTAGTTCAAGCTGTGACACTTTCTTGGTCTTTCTTGCGACTCTAATTCGATCCGCTAGCTCTTGTGTTTCTTTACTTACAGCGCTCATAACTTCTCTTTCGTCTTATATCTTTCCCACCCTTATAACCACCACTGTAATAATTACATTTGTGTTAGGGGGTAATCGATAATACATGTATGGAATGGAATGGCAATAACTTTAAGCCACTTTTATTGAACTTATTTCAATAACGGATGATAGCACTGTTCATCCCCCCAGTGTTACTGCCTATTGACGACCACATTCATATCAGATTGTTCTTCATAAGAACAAATGTAAGTTGACAAGTGTGCGCTATAAGAACATTATTAAAGTCCCTTCACGAACTGAGACAGTTATAAATGAGCACTCATTCTTCCCCTCTCCGACAAATAAGAATAGAAAAAGGTCTGTCACTAAAAGAAGTTTCGGCATCTGTTGGAACGACACATGGACATCTTAGTAGAATTGAGAGAGGTGACACTACTACCCGAGAGTTGGCTCAAAAGCTGAGTGATTTTTTCGACAAGAAAATATCAGAGATGGAAATTTTATACCCCGAAAGATTTACTCAAGAATAAAAAGGAACACGCATGATTAATAGCAGTGTTTATTACTCGTGGAGAAGATCTATCCTTGAGTCATCACTACCACCTTTGACAAGGCTCTTGCTTCTTTCAATGTCAGATCGTATGAAAGACGGCAGCTGTCATCCTTCACTCAATCGTTTATCGAAAGACACAGGTATGTCCAAGTCATCAGTCGCTCGACAATTAAAGGTCGCAGAACTTCATCAGTTTATTTTGATTAACAAAGACCGCTCTCATACAGGGGCATGGTCTTACAACACATACAAAGCTAATCATATTGAGTCTGAATTACGCACAAACTTAGAAGCTCGTTTGCTAGAAAAAAGAGTAATCACTGTAGTACCAGAGGGGGACAACCTAGTGCCAGAGGGGGACTACCCTAGTCCCACACAGACACCTACCCTAGTCCCAGAGGGGGTCTCTAACAATCATATAGAAAATACACATGTAACAGAACCCCCGAAAGGGGCAGTGGTATCAAAGCGCAAAGGGAAGGCTTGGCGGTGGGGAGCAGAGGATGATCTTCGCATGTCGCAATATTTATTTAAAAAAATGAGAGTCTTAGACAACAACTTACCCAAGCCAGACTTCGCAGAGTGGTCTGATCACATCAGATTATTACGCACTATCGATGGACGAGCAGTGGAAGAGATCAAACGAGTATTTGATTGGGCTAATAAAGATAGCTTCTGGCAAGGACAAACAACAACACCCAAACAACTTAGAAAACATTTCAACCAAATTTTAATTAAGAGTAATAGCCAGCCGTCATTGAATCGCGGGCGGTCTAGGTCAGGAGTCGCATTATGAAATCATTTTTAGATCACGGAATAATCGTACCATCATCGGCAAGTGGGGAGATCAACATCGTTTGCCCTCAGTGCTCACCTATGCGTAAGAAATCTAAAGACAAATGCCTGAGCTTGAATGTCGATAAAGCGGTATGGAACTGCAACCATTGCGGATGGTGCGGCGGATTGAATGATACTAAGTCTGATTTTGTGGAGCATAAGAAAACGTACACTCTGCCAACCTACTCAAACAAAACAGATCTTCCAGAGCCAGTGCTAAAGTATTTTGCTGAGCGCGGCATTGATAACCCTGATGTATTGATACGCAACAAGATCGGATATGGCATGAAGTTTATGCCGCAAGATGCGAAAGAGATGAACACTATCCAGTTCCCTTATCTTAGGGGCGGTGAAGTCGTCAACATAAAGTACCGCACTAAATCAAAGCATTTTTGTATGGTGTCTAAAGCGGAGCGAATCTTATACGGAATGGATGATATAGATCATGAAATGACAATCATCGTGGAAGGTGAAATGGATAAACTTGCATTTGAAATGGCAGGGTACACCAACGTTGTTTCAGTCCCCGATGGCGCACCATCCGTTAACTCAGCGTCTTATTCAAGCAAGTTTGATTTCCTTGGTGACGAAGTGCTAGACAAAGTGAAGCGGTTTATATTGGCAGTGGATGGTGACGCAGCTGGTAAGCGGCTAGAAGATGAGATGAGCCGTAGGCTTGGTGTTGAAAGGTGTGCGCGTGTCGTGTGGCCAGAGGATTGCAAAGATGCGAATGAATCCCTAGTCATGTATGGAAAGCCCATGCTCGTTGAACTAATAAAAAACGCATTAGATTTTCCAGTTGCAGGAATCTTTGAAGTGGCTGATGTAGTGGACAAGCTAGATCGTCTATACAAGGAGGGGTTTGAGAGAGGCCTGTCTACTGGATGGAAAGCAGTGGACAAACATTACACTGTGAGAACAGGAGAGTGGACTTTAATCACAGGAATGCCCGGACATGGAAAATCAAACTTTCTAGACGCGCTGATGGTTAACCTTGCGCGAGACCATCAATGGAGGTTCTGCATATGTTCACCTGAGAACCAACCTGTAGAACGTCACATGGCTGGACTAATAGAAAAGAAGTCAGGCAAATCAATTCAGATCAAGCACCAGCATCGTATATCTGAGGATGGGTACAAGGAGTCAAAGAACTGGCTTAACCATTACTTCTCTTTCGTGATGCCAGAAACTCCCACAGTTAAAGAAGTCCTTCGTCTTATGCGTGTTCAAGTAAAACGCAGGGGCGTGCAAGGCATAGTCATAGATCCTTGGAATGAAATAGAACACTCCAAACCAGCAGGGGTTTCTGAAACAGAATACATATCCAAAGCATTGTCTGAGTTCCGTAACTTTGCAAGGAACAATAAGGTTCACTTATGGATCGTGGCTCACCCGTCAAAAATGTACAAAGACAAAGATGGTAACTACCCCATCCCTACACCTTACGATGTAAGTGGCAGCGCACACTGGCGTAACAAGGCAGACAACGCCTTAACAGTGTGGCGAGACTTCAATGAGGACAGTCAGATTGTTGAACTGCATGTGCAAAAAGTCAGGTTCAAAGAGGTGGGAAGCACTGGTATGGCCGAGCTTGCGTACAACGGAGTGACAGGTATGTACTCAAATCTAGACCTTGCTCATAAAGAAATACCCACAGTGTTTAGAGAAGATCAAATCATGCCCACAAGAAGCACACAATTCTGATGGGGGAGACAGCAAAGGAAAGAAACCGCAGAGAGATGCCTGAGTTCACTAAAGGATACGACAGCTTAACCGCTGCATTTGGACAGTGCAAAGTCCTCTACGCAAGAGAGGGGGACATTGAGGTTGGTGTGGATGATTCAGATGAATACGTTTCTGTGTTCGTGGAACGTACCTTTGATGACGTAGATGACAGGGGTAGACCGAGGAAGAGAAATGGGTCGTAAGCTTTACGAGAGTAGGCAAGATTTAGATAGAGAGTCAGCTTGCATTAACCACTGTGTCAGCAAATGGGGGACGGAGTTCCGTAAGCTTCCCATATCTTACAGACTAGATTTCATGGTCACTAGTGCTGGACAGGCGGCTGGATGGGTAGAGGTTAAGTGCCGCACCCACAAATCTAATCAGTATGACACTGTGCTTCTATCTTTAAGTAAGTGGCACGCTGGTATAGATCTCCATGAGAAGAGTGGGCTTCCATTTATTTTTGTTGTCTCTTTTAAAGATGCAGTGTTTCGATACCTCTATTCAGTGGAGGATTGCATTCATATCAGGTGGGGTGGGAGAACCAAAGCTACTAGAGACTCAGCTGATATTGAGCCAGTCGTTCACATACCAATCGGGTTGTTTAAAAATCTTGGAGTAATCAATGAGTAAGATGAGTAGAGAGAAGGGTAAGCGAGGTGAACGTGAGGTCGTGACCATACTCAGAGATCTGTTGGGGGATGGGTACGTTTTCAAACGAAATCTTTTAGACCAGTGCCACGATGGTGGGATGGATATTCTAGGCCTACCTGATTGGGCGATTGAAGTTAAGAACTATAAAGAAGCTACCCCATCTTTGATCAAAGGTTGGTGGGAGCAGACTGTTGACGAAGCTACTAAAGCCTCACGCCACCCTGTTCTTTTTTGGAAGCAGGCTAGGCGACCTTGGATAGTCGTTGTTTCGGGTAGCCACCTAATTGAAATGGGGGAAGTCTGGGAGAACGAATATGAATACACACTTACGATGAGTCCCGAAATGTTTTGCACGTTAGTGAGAGAGGAACTAATCATTGATAAGAGTAAGTCCAGCAGGTGGCAAGATGTATTAGCGAGAGAAGAATGAAGGGTTACAAATTCGTAGTTACTGACATGTCCATAAGATCGAATGCCATAGATGTTATATCTAGCTTGGAAGTAGGGGCCAAGACTATCTGGGAGGTGATCGTCCAGCCAAAGAAAAAGTCTAGGACAGAGACACAGAACAGAACGTACTGGCGTTGGGTTGGTGAGATTTCTTTGGAGACAGGGTATGACAAGTCTGAACTTCACTCAATATTTGGTAAGAAGTTCTTGCCTATGGTTGAGATAAAGATAGGCAGCAGTGTTGAACTGATACCCATATCGACAACAAAGCTTTCGTCACCTGATTTCTCAAACTACCTTCTACAAATAGAATCATTCTGTGCTACCGAGATTGGCCACAGACTAAGTTGATGATGTTGGGTTTAGGGGAGCGCCATGGCAACTCAGGTAGGTTATAGCATTGCTGAAAAAAATATTACTAAAGTTGGTTATAGCATTGATGATAAGGGAGAGCGCGACATGGGAATGAAGGTTAACAAGTTACGAAAGTCAGCAAGAGATGAGGTGTGTACCATGCGTATCGTTGATGTCTGCAACTCTAATCCAGAGACAACTGTGCTTGCTCATATCAATACAGAGGGTGGGAGTATGGGAATGAAGACTGATGACTTTAGTGCTTGCTTTGCGTGCAGTGATTGCCACGCTCATTTTGATGGGTACAAGATGACTCAAGAAGATAGGTGGTTCTATTCAAGGAGGGCTATGGTTCGCACATGGCGAAGGTGGGTAGAGACAGGGATGGTTTCAATTAGTGGGGTGAAGAATGACTAACTTAGAAGTGGATGCACTGCTTGTTAACTGGAGTGATTGGGTAGGCCGTGATTGTGATGGTGGTCTAGGGTTCCCGACTAAAACAATTCTAGGCCGTATGGCTGATGGTGATTTGTCTATGGGTAGTTCATCTCAATCTACTTCTCCTCCTTTAATGAAGCGGGACTATAGGGCTGAGACTGTAGATCGTGCGATAAAGAACCTATCTAAAGTAGACCCATCCGCTGTAGATGCTATTGTTTTGCAGTACTGCAGGGCAGGGACAACCACACAAAAATCAAAAGAGTTATTGGTAAGTAAGCGTACTTACTACACACTTATAGACAGAGGTAAGTGCTGGCTAAGTGGCTTCTTTTCTGCAATACAGAATCAATCAGAGCCTTCATCTCACAACTTACGATTAGAAAAAGACAGGGGAATAGGTAGGGATTACTAAAGGTACGATTGACTAGACCCTGGAATTGCATTCCAGTGTCAAGCTCACGTTTCTTCCTATGACATACAAATATGAGGGCTGAGTATTCAGTCCTCCTCATCTTCCTCCTCCTCATCGACCCACATGGCATCACCTCTAAGAACTATAGCGTTCCCAAATACATGAGTGTTAGCTACGAATGTTGCTTCGTGGTTTATATCAAGCTCTTTGGCAAACCCATCCTCATCACATAGAACTTGCTTGTCTGGCTCATTCACGATAAAGATCACATAACCTCCGATCATTTCTTGTGCTTCGGCTAATGTAGGTCGGGTCTTAGGTGCGTATGTTTTTGTCATGCTTGTTCCTTGAAAGGTCTTTGTTTTGCACCAGCCCTCAGCGCTTTTTCTTCATCCCATATATGTCTGCCATTGTCCCATCCAAATGGAATCTGAACTGGAATGTCATCGACTTTTTCCATCGGTATCCACAGATGATACTGGTTAACTGTATCGTGCTCTCGGTCTCGCGCAGGGAAGAGCATAACCGCCTCGTATTCATCTCCAACTAACTGATCTTTTATGTCCATAAACTCTCTGTAGTCTACGATTATATCTCTATCCAATCTTTTAATGCTCAGATGAACAACTTTCATCTTTTCATTTGGAGTAATGCCCCCATGCTCACCACTGTCCCAGTCTATATACACTGTGTAAGTATCGTTCCTCCGAACATCTTCTTCCATAGTCGCTTCCCATACAGACTTTAGCATTTCATATCGTTCATGGTCAGGGTCGATGAGCATTTCCATTTGTTCTTTGGATGGTTTGGTATCGTACTTTGCCATTGACTCTCCATTGAGGTAGTTAATTACCCACTCTCTGAAGGGAGGGGTCGTGTTAGGAACTTTGACGAACTCATTCATTATCTTCCTCCTCTTCATTAAGTTCTGACTCGCAAGATTCACAGAGATTTTGTGATTCGCTGTCCTCCTCCAATACAACTCCACACTCATCACAAGTATCTTCCTCTACCTCTTCTTTATCTGCCACTATAGTTAGTGGGTCTACCCATTCAATGAATGGCATATAGCCGCCTTCTCTAGTAACTATCGCCATTAAGTTACGCATGATAGGATCAACGACATACTTTTGAAAGTGGCTATCGTGCTGTTCATCAAGCGCACAAATGATTACACCTATTTGTTGTAGGTCTAATTCAACATCATGCTCAAAGCTTTGGTCATAATCATACTCGTCCTCTTCACCTTCATCATTAATAAAAGTTTTGAAATAAATATTATCTTTTGGCGGTCTATTATCCACTACCAATGACGATGGTTTTTGCTGTGGATATTTTGATATTGCTTCGGCCATCTTCTCTAAATACTCAGGCCCAACTTTTATTGTTTCACTCATAAGTTCTCCTTACTTAGTTTAACTTCTATCTCACGCTTAGCACGTTCTACTTCTATCTCACTTAGTTTACTGGAAAATTCCTTAGCCATAGCGAGACAGTCATCAGCCTTTTTATCAGTGCTTGCAGTAGCTGCTAAGTACAATGCGAGACACAAGGCTTCGTAATCATTAGTGGGCTTCATGGCTTAACCCAACTGAGATCAAATACATGTGGGAAGTATTCACCATTCTGACCTGACTCCCACTTACCATTAACCCGACCTGACGAACTAGGTTTATGTGGTGGTTGTCCTCCGTCCACAATAAACTTAAATCCATCACGACCATCGAACCTATCCCCTTTGTTTACGGGTTGATTCTTATCGTCAATCAAACGCCATTCGTCTTTAACTATTGCTATAGTCATCGTCATCCTCCTCATCTTGGTGAAAATTTTCCGTGATCAAGTAGCTAAGAAACTCTTTGGCATCAGGATAGCCCTGTATCTCCTTTTCTGCTAAGTGAATTGCATTGCTACGAGACAGGGATTCTTGTTCATCATCTTCCCATGTGAAGAATGAACTCTGTCGCATCTCAATAATGTTAGCTGCTTGTACGCAGTCTTTGTACGTCTGGTCAGCACGATTCAGGCAAAGTATTGAAATCTCTAGCTGGTATGTGATCATGCCTCCTCCTTATATTTTATCCATAGGTTTAAAACTTCCTTAGCTTCCTTCGGCTCAATCCAAAACTTATCTTCAATATAGCTTGCCGCACCTAGCATGTTGGTCACGCCACTCTTTTGAAGTTCATCTAAGTATGTGAAGTAATCTTTTTGAAATTCTTCTATGCTCATATCATTCTCCTATTGTTTTAGTTTACCCATATCGCTATAGGCTTGTAGTAATCTTACTGCACAAACATGGGCGGGAACCCATAGTCTGTCATCATTAGGTTTAAGCCACACGCTTACTGAACGCTCATTAAATCCTGTCAGTGTCGATACATCAGTGAGACTAAGGTCATTATCTTTCATTAACTTAATAAGCTTTTTACTTGTGTCAGTGTTCCTAACTTTCTTTTTCTTAGGCTTACGCTTTATATCCACCTTAGACATGTCCACAAGTTCATAACGCATCCAACGTCCTGAACCTTCGGTTCTTATCGCCCCGTTATCTATGAGCCTTCTCAGATGGTAGTATGCAGTACGTCTGTCTATTCCAAAAACAATCCCGCATCGCGTCACGAGTGAATCAGAATACCATTGAGCATTTTCAGCCAGCCATATCCGCACCTTGTCGGATACATATTTAAGTTCAGCCATCTTTACTTACCTTTTCTTTTTTCTTGTCATCATTGATGATGCTAAACTTTAGCTGCTTCTTGTAGTGAGTAGCGATTTTTTTCTCATCACTTAGTCCGAAATCTATATTGGGATTATCGAAACCTATTTCATTAAGCAAAGGAAACACATCGTCCTTTAGGCTTGAATGAATGAATGCGATTGTACTCGGTTTTGTTTTGGGCTTTATCATAATGACTCCTCAAGCAACGTTCATTTCTGGATTAATATTCTTAGTGACATTAGCCAGTGCGACTTCAAATCTAAACTTATCTGCCTGACATACGGCAAGATCTACCTCTTCATAATCTATGTAGCATAGATCATCTTGTAGCCTTTCCATTGCCTTTCGTGCGAACTCTTTTCTATTTACACCGCTATTGATTGGTTCCTTTGGGCTACCTTCCAGTAACAATTTGTACACATTTCCATTAAGCCGCTGTATTAACTTTTTTGGCTGCGCTGCTGTAGCGTATGGCCCGTTAGTCTTTAGGTCTTTATTATAGGCAATCAAACCTTTGCCTATCTTATAACTAAAACCAACAGATGGCTGTAACCAAAGGCACTTAGCTTGTACCCATCGACCACCAATAGACTTCTCTTCACGCATATCTAACACAAACCTCTCCTTAAAATCATGTAGATCATTGTCCACAATCTTGGATTGGAAACCAAATGGTAACTTCATACTCAGCGTCTGGTCAGTACCATCTCTACCTTGGTCGCCACGACTAATCATTGCTACATCGTCCCATTGAGAAGTAGGTACTAAATCGAAGTCATTAAGATACATCGTTCCGCCATAACTGGTTGTCCTTAATGATGAATTAGCTATGAGATCTACAATAATTCTTTTTGTTCTCTCGACTTGCCTCTTCTTTATATCGGGCTGTTCTCTAAGCATCCTATTGATATGCCCCTCGTTGAACTGCTCAGACTCGTAACAATACCCAGAATTTTCCTGCCTCTTCTTCATTTCAAGCATCAAATCTCTTTGTTCAGTGGCTGATACTGTCAGTAGCTTGGTCGCTGTAACCGATAACAACTTTGCAGATGAATCAATGGGGGGCAATGGAGAAAGATTAAGATGATGAATTTCTTTCTCTGTCATTGTCTTCATGCCGATTGCAACCTTGATCTGGTCATCCTCTGCAAAGTAATAGTTTGTCTTGTTCACTGCGTCATTTATAATCTTGAAGCGGTTCATGAACTGTTTAAAGAAGGGTAGCCCTACGTCTTTAGCAAGGTACGAATTGTGATCTGCATAAAATTTGTATGTAGAATCTGATTTTAATTGTGCTCTCATTTATTTTTCTCCTCTAGTTTATCCATGTCGTTCCACGTTCTATTTAATAGGACGTTCATCATGGTACTTAACTCTTTTAATTCCACCATATTGCAACGTCCCACTAGGGTGTCACTTGGTGGATAGTCATCACTATCATGGTACTCATTTTGTACTACTGGTCTATGTCCAATTGTACGTTTAGGTTCAGGGGTATATTCCTGTTCTGATTCTAGCCCGCTTGGAGCTGGGGATAGGGAGTCGTTTAGGTATTCGATCAGCCCAGCCTTATCAACAGGGACTTCGACAGGAACAAAAGGCCCAATCGACTTTGCAATAGCTTGTGTCCCTGAGAACACTCCAGTTTTTATATCTCTATACAAGTTCATACACTCTCCCCTTGCAGCCTCTTTGTTACCTGACTTACCTTTAGTCTCCGTTCCTCCTCTGCACGTTGTCCTAAAATCATTTCAATAACATCGGGTTCTATGTTCTCCTTGTACTCTTCGTGATTCAAAGGCTCTTGTTCGTTATACTCGGCATCGTCCAAATACCATTCGTAGTGTTCCAATAATTCATCACGGCTAATGTAAGTATTCATACACTCTCTCCTTTGAGTCTCTTGGTTACCTGACGCACCTTCAGAATATTTTCTGGTATGTAGCAGACGTTGCATTCTCCTTCACATTGTTCACACCATGTATCATAGAGGTTAGCATTAGGATCGCAGTACCATTCACCTGTTTCTTTATCCCAGAAGACGGATTTTGATGCGTGGATCTTTTCTGAATCACACTCCTCACATATGGCTACCTCGATCTCTTTACTCATACATCTACTCATACATCCCCCTCGTAGAGTCGTAATCATCTGGCTCAATGGTTTCATGAGCAACAACCTTCTTGGCTTCAAACTTGTAGTAGTTGGGAAGGGTGGTAAACTCAGGAATATCTTGCGTGTACCATTCTTGTTCAGAGATATGGTCTGTTATCTCATCACGATCTGTATGGGGAACCTCAGCAGACCATGAGGCAATCTCAAAAATCACAGCTTGAAATTCTTCACAAATAGATAACCGCTCTGCGTATTCTTTCTTGGCATCCTCCTCCTTATAGAACCAATCAAAACCACCAACACTCTCACCTATGAAAGCGACTATATAAACTTTAGTATTTGCAGACTTTACATCACTCATACGTCCTCCTTTTTATTTATATAAATGTATACTTTATCAAGCTTAGATTTATTAAGTTCCTCTAGGTGTTCAAGGGTTACTACATCACCAACCTTGGCAAACTTTTTAAGATTTTTTATAGACAGAAGCTTGTCGCCTCTTGGTCTCCTATAAATTCTTAACTCACTGTCCTCCCATATCAGGTAATTGTGATCATCCCGCGTTCCATCACTTATTAAGGCAGTGAATACCATCCGATCACCCCCTTGTAGGTCACTATAAGAAGCCCACAAATAAGTCTTAACGAAACGTGTTACTTCTTTGTTAGCATCAATGATGCTTTTATCTAGCATCCTTTTAGTTATCTTAATCATTGCTCGTACTCCTATACGTCAACCTGTAAAGTCTCGCCCCAATCTGCTACCTGATCAGTCGTACATGCCCAAAGCACAGGGTAGTCAGGCTGAGGTGGAAGATAACAGTAGAGATCAGTGAGATAGATGAGGCAGGATATATCTGTACCCTTGTGCATAAGATCATTCGCCCAATCAAACACAGGGTCAAAGCGAGTACCGCCACCACCATAAGGTGTCAGTTTGATAGGCAGATCATCAGGTGAGGTGTAGGTATCAGTGTGATTTATTTGTGTATCACAATAGACAACATGAACTGTCACATCGTAGGCTTGAAGTACCCCATTAACCTCGGCACTAAAGACATCCATCTCCTCTTGCCCAATAGAACCAGAAGTGTCCACGCCAATGACTACATCATCAATCGTTTCACTATGTAGGCTAGGCATTATTAGGTCGTCAATAATGTATCTCCTATTGGGTTTCTTCCAAGAGAAATCATTCTTTGCAAAGCTTGTCATGAATCTCTGGAGAACAGTCTTCCAATCAACCTTTGGCTGTATCGAATCAAGAACCATGCGCTCTATATCGCCACCCAATTTACCCATAGCTTTAGCTTGTTGGGCTGCTTGTGAGGCGGCAACTTCCCACTCCTCTTCCTCATGCTTTAACTCAGCAGGGGAAGCCTGTCCACCATCCGCACTTGGGGCATCCCTAAACTCTCCACACCCACCATAGTTACCCCCATTATCATTCGTAGTATCTGGCTTACCCCCTGAATCGTCTTCAGCACCCCCGCCTTCGGACGGTGAATCCTCATCGGAATCTTGACCCGAACCTTTAGGTGGCTGTGGTGGTGGTACTGGCATCATCTTATAGATTGAGTCAGCATCCATGCCCTTATAGGCAGCGTCCATCAGTCCACCATCAGGCAATTCAAATCCAGAGGCATGTAATACATGATTGATTGCATGGTCAGCAGCCTCGTTCCATCGACCATGATCTCTATCCCCACGCCTAGCTTGGTGACAGCACACACAGTGCATAACTTCATGTGCTATCAGTCCTTCCAGTTGCTTATAGGGTAGGCCATCAACAAAGTCAGGGTTGTACCCTAACGTAGTCCCATCTACCCATGCTGTACTGCACGATGTGTCTTCTAGTATCTTTAGCTTTAAGGCCAGTGATCCGAAGAAGGGTTCATCAAGAACTAATTGAGTCCTAGCTTTTCGTACCTTATCTTCTGCATTTAATTGCATATCTATCTCCTAGATTGTTGCTGGTGGCTGTCCCATGAACCCACTCATTTTTCTGAGAATGTCATCGGCAGTTGTTTTAGTTACCCTTCTTGCTGCGCTGTTACTCCTGAGTACATCAGCATCTAACAGCAATGCCCTTGCACTCTCGCTTACATCAGTAAGATTCTGATCTTGAAAGGCGTTGATTGAAGGGGTGGCGTTGATACACTTCTCCAGATTGTCCAACTTGCTTTTGAAGATGCGACCTTGAGTGGTGTTGGCATCATGACCCAAGGCTAGAGACATTTCTTCAACCAACTTTTGAATCCGCTTGTAGGGTTCTTCAGCGCACCGCTGCATAGCTTTTGTCTCGGTCTCCTGTATCCTAGTTTTAAGCTCCTTGATCTCCTCATCAGATGCGTCTGCCCTGAAGTCCTTGGTGTAAGGAACAGGCATAATATCTAAGGTGATCTCAAACTTACTTCTCAACTCATCAGAAGAAGGGTAGTCCGATGCGTTAAACAGCTTACCCAAGTCAAGTTCTGCTCTGTCCATAGCTACATCGTAGTTAAGAATCAGTTCATCAATCTTCCCTTGGGCCTGACCCTCTAACTCTTTCCATCCCTCACGGAAAGACATTAGCTGGTTGGACGGCAGTATCCTGAACCCACCATTGAGCCAAGGTAGTGTTCTCAGATAGTAGAATTGACGAAGGGCAGTAATGTTCTGACTGATTGGGTCGGTCATCTCTTTAGAGATCAATCGTTTTATTACTTTACTTGCATCAGCAGCTGCACCTTTTTGTGCATTGACCTCACCTGATACGGCCTTGTCTGCTTTTCTTGCGTTCCACTGACGCAAGGTAGCGTCAATGAGTATTGCTTTGTCATGTAGTGACATGTGATTCTCCTGATTAGATAATGATGTGCGAGTTATCTGAGGCCCACTGAATAAATTCGCGGGTCTCTGTTATCTCTTCTGATTTGTTCATAGCGTCACGCATCATGATGACGTTGAACTCTGGCTGGATTCTTTTGCCGTACTGAATAATGCGGCCAATAGAATGTTTGGTTGCTCGTTGAGCTAATGCCCCTGTCAATGCGTACAATGTGGAAGGCTCCACTGGTACTCTCGCACTGTCAGGATTCATGATGACATGATCAGGGTCAGGCAAATCCCTAAAGATATTAAGGAAACCCTTGAACTCTGCGGCTGGCCCTTCACCAATCGTACCTTTCATTAACTGGTACTCTATGGTCTTAGATGGGTTTGTCTTCAGTAAGCTACTAATGAACTCCCAACTACGAGGGGTTGGGTAAGCATCACTTTCATGATCGACTTGGTGGAGCAGGTCGCCTCGGTATCGAATGAATGCAATGACCTCCGTCATAACATCAGCTTTCAATGCCCACTTGACCCAATCCTCTATGTCTATGTCATATTGAATATGAGTGAAGCGGTTCTTGAAGTGAGACAACAGCTGTCCAACACCAGCGCGATCAGTGGCATTGTTAGAAGCAGCAATGATGTGCCAGTTGGGGTTGAGTTTGTACTGACCTACCATGTGATCTAGTACGGGCTGGGATAGGGCTTTTTGTGTAGCTGGACTGGCCTGCGCCAGCTCATCCAAGCAAAAGATACCTTCACCCTCTTGTTGCCAGAAGTCAGGGGTCAGCCACTCGACTGTCCTCTTTTCCCTGTTAGGTACGGGTATGCCTAGTATGTCCACTGGGTCTAGCATGGCGGCCCGTATATCTACGAACCCAATTCCCATCTCAGATGCCAGTGATTTTATTAGTGAACTCTTGCCGACTCCCGGCGCTCCACGAATCAAACATGGTACGTGTGCTTTAATGCACGTTTGGGCATATTCCATTACTTCTGTATATTTTGGCATTGGTAAATCTCCTAAAAATTATTACGCCCTTAGTGGGCAAAAGTTATAGATCAGAATGATCTTCATTTAAAAAATGGAACTGACATATACAACTTTCTAATCTCCTATATGATAGTTTATAATATTCCGTACCCTATATAAAGCACAACAAAGCTAGCTTGCTTCCATGTAATCAATGTAAGCATCTACCGCAGCCTCTTGACGTTCATTTTCTAGGGCTTGATTTACTTGGTCTTCTAGATCAAGTTCTATATCTTCTACATCGGCATAGCCATTGTTGCTGATACTCAACAACTTATATGGAGTCTCTCCCCCATCGGCTGGTTCCAACATAGTCTGTGGGGTAGGGGGTACAACAGCAGAAACCTCCACCTCATACGTCCATCCCAACATGCTAAAGCTTATACTCATACGTCCTCCTAAAATAAGATCTGGGTTTCAAATGGTAGTACAGTTTGGAACTGCACACACGATTCCTCATACTCATACACCGACACTAGCACCAGTTCGGAATCGCTTTGGCATACTTTGGTAGCCTCTGGGTGCATATCATTCTCGAACCATGCGGAAACAGCACCGCACTTTAGGATGTAGTAGCCTTCGGTAATGGTATTATCTTTTAATGTACTCATATCGTACCTCTCTTAATGGTTGATGTTTTAAACCCAAAGAGTGGATCGGTCATCCGTGTAATTCGCTCAGATTGTTTGATCGTCTTCCCATGGGTCTTCCTCTTCACCATACCTATCGAACAATGCGTTCATTGCCTCGACAGGCATAAGCTTTCTCATTGACATATCATTTAGCAAAGCCATGTCAGGAACTAAGTCATGTACTTCTTGATGATGGTCATTGTTAATTTCTAAGCTAGGGTCTAACTCAAGTGAGTCAGGGTCTATGATTTCAGAAACTTTCATAGTATTTCTCGCGCTATTAGTTGTACAACCATAGTGCCTTGGTAAACGTGAGGCGTTAAGCATAATCATAGTCGTTGACAAAGCCCATCTGAGTTATAGTTAATGAATCGCCTACCCAGAACTCGTTACCGCGTGGGTCTGTAAAATATACTTCACCATCAACCATAGAAATATAAACATGGTTGAATTTACAACAGGAAATTATAACTTCCTGCATTACTCTCCTTGTAAGCTGAGTAGCCCAGCCTCCAGTATTTAATGTGTACAGGTTTTCTTTACCTTCTGAATCTGTACGTTCCTTGACTATAGCGGTGCTGTGCAACACATAATTTACTCCATCCTCAGCCATCTCTCTCTTTAAGTTCCGACATATTGATCGGCATTGTCCTTTAGTTAGCATAGATTGCTCCAATTTTTAAGCTTGGTGTTTGTACGTTTACTTCGTCAAATGCCGTGGCAAATATGTCCTGCTCGGCAGCAATAGTTAAGTCCATTCGTGTGAATGTCTGGTAGTCAGAGACATACTCTTTACAAGCGTGCATTAGTCTCCATCCTGCGCCTGTCTTTTTTATCCTTATTCGAGTAACAGGGGTATTGCCTCTACCTCTGCCACTAGAACAGTACGTGACCTGTGTACCAACTAAGTTCTTTTTCTTTACTCCTTTCATTATCAGGTTGGCTTCAATGCGATGACAAACCTTAGTCAATTCCTCCCTACTTGTGAGGGTGTAAGATTGGGCTGGCCCATTGACCGAGGCGAGGTACTGATCCACCTTGTTATCTAGCGCAAGGCTGTGTACAACTTCTCTAAACTCATCTTTTAGATTTTTGTTGTCGGTTATTACTAGCGGCTTCATTTAAAACTCCTTTCTAACCTACACCTGCAGTACGGTGTAATGGCATTGAAAATCGTACCCCTTATAAAAAGCACGATATGGGATGGGGTATAATACTTGTCTGTATTACACGCAATAAAAAGCCCCGACTGATCGAGGCTTAGTTCTTTGAACTCGGGTTCAACCCGACTTCTATGAGATGATCTCATCGATCAACTCCTTTCTTCTAGCATCTACTTCTATATACAGGTCTCGGTCATGCGTCACGTTAGTCACGCTGTTTTGTGTGCGCCCAAGAAGTTGCGCGCATTTCTTATAGCTAATGCCTAATGCTCTTAGCGCAATCAACTTTTCTATTTCTTGGTTAGTCCAGCTAATCACTACCTGTAGCGGCATCTTTGTTGGTACTAAATACTTCCCACTAGCAAAGTGCCAAGCTTTGGGGATCTTGCTTTTAAATATTAGTGACATATAAATTCCTTATTATTTAAGGGTCTCTTGATCTTCATCAAGTGGCCACGGAAAAAAAGTCCAACAGTCAGTGCAGTACTTAATGAACTGAGTTCTTATAAGACCCAGTGCTGTACCTCCACAGTGAGGACACTCCTTTGTTGTCATGAGTAACACCTCCTTAATACTAAGCAACTTTCAAGGTCGCATAAATTATGGTGGTTGTCACTACTATCTAACCTCTCCATGTAGACTTCATGATGAGGGCTTGTTTTCTCTGGTGGTTGGCCCACTTAGAGAGGATCCTGTGTACTCCAAATCCTACGATGAATCCTGCTGCAAAAATTAAAGCGGTCATAGTTGTTCTCCAATTAGTTAAGATATAATTCTTCCGTTCTCACGAGCTTCATCACCATATTCGACTAGGGATTTTTTAGGTTTCCAGTGTCGGTCACGCTCAATACCAAGGCCGAAGGGAGGGAACTTAATATCATAGAGTTCTTGCATCGAAACATATCCCAGTTCAGGTGTTCCGAAACCAATGTCACATAGCCCGAAAGCTATATCATTATCGTCCAGCTCTGATAGAAGCCATGTACAGGCTCCACCTCCAAAGAGTTTGACGACTGGCATCGTGCTCATTGAATCATCATTCTCTTGCTGACGAGCATGGTTTGCCCTCATCTGCTCTTCAATACTTTTAGTTAATATAATCATGGTTACTGTCCTCTTTTATTTTAGATATAAAAAAACCAACATTAGTTGGCATAGGTTGATACTTAATTAATAGGTAACTCAAACGGAAGATGGGCAATGCTCCACAATTTCTCCATCTAACTCAGCCAGTACGATACACACATCATGTGGCTTAACTTTTTTCCTAGTAGATGACTGGAATAGGGTAGTGGCTTTTTGTTTTGCGTCCTCTAAGTCAACCCCATAGACTAGGTTTCTATTCTTTTCCCAGAAACAAACATACACATTCATTATTTAACCTCCTCGCTTAACACTTTATCTATGCTGATAAAAATATCAGGTGGACTGATAAGGTTAAGCCCACGCTTACAGTCCCAATTTACTGAGCAAATTCTATCGCCCATCACCATTTTGTCTTTTACTACAGTACCCAGACTTCCCGAAGGAATAGGGTTAGGGTCTTCACCCATTGATATTAGTACGATACGAGTACCTGCTTTATATAGCTTGATCATTAGTCCTCCATGCTATCTAAAAACATAAACAAAACAGCAAGGCCTAGACATATAACGAAAAGACTTGCCGAATTTTCTAAGAAGAATCCCATTAAGCTTCCCTCTCGATTGATCTTTCAAGTTTGGCTAGTAACTCCAGTGCCAGTGTATACTTCACTCGAAGGTCATCTATTAAGCGCTTAATGTCTCGCTGCTTTTTTCGTTTTAGTCCTGCTTCCCACAAATCTGTATTCATAAAACCTCCCTCATAAAAGGATAACGTAACTCGTTATCAAAATTTGTTTCAGAGCTTTCAATGCAGGACATTTCCCATTCGAGGGTTGCCTTAGCATTCCTTCTCTGTTCACGGGCTGCTTGATTTTTTATGTAAGCTCCTACACTAGAGCAATTGGTGCTGTGTTTTCTTTCACCAAGGTGGTACTTGGCTTCTCGAAAGAAGTGATTGTTTATTTTTAGCATTATTAATAACTCCTATTAAATTTTATTTAACTGACTACTCTCCCATAACTTTCGGAAGATACTGGCTGAGTCCATACCTCTGAACTCTTCTAGGGAATTAGCAGGTGCAGCCATGCTCAAGTTCCAATCATCCACGTTTTGTTGAGCTGCCTTAATTACCGCCTCCCTAAACTTATCGGGCTTAATTTCCATGTCTTCGTGGACACTTTCGCTAAGCTCCATACGCCAAGACTTGGCTAACTTTTCCAGAGGTTCCACACAGACATTGTATTGAGCCTCACTATCAAACACAGCGACTAACTCACTGTGTTGTTTGCTTTCAAAAAACACTTTAACTGCCATATTAATACCTCGCTTAATGTCGGGTTCAACCCGACTTGTTATCCTTCCCTCTCAAAAGTTACCTTCGGCCACCTGTAGACAGGTGAGTCCATTAGCTCTCCACATATCAACAACCTTCTGCCGATCATCAACTGTGAAAATAATGTTTTCTTTATCCACTATCTCCAGTATTTTATTTAGCATGTCCTGTTTGACTACCCAATCGGGGTCAGATCTACGTTCATCGGGACGCATCATAAGGTCAGGAGAAAAAGGACATAGAGTTTCTCTTTCGATAATTTCACCCTCTTCATGTACCATTTTTAAAAACTCAAGGGTTACGTCACGGTCTCTTTCCATGCGACCAGTGCAATAAATGATCTGATACCCTGCACGATGGCACATCGTGTGAAGCTCAACTATGGGGACGTTAATAACGTCATTAGCCATAGCTGAATTGAATGCGTTAAAGTCTTTTTTCTTTCCGCTCACAAAAATTCTTCGGTGCTCAATGTCTGCGAGCGTGCCATCTATATCGAAGATGACACTCGGTAGGTTTTTATAGTTCATACGCTTTCCTTAACTAATTTTAATTTTTCTTCTCTAAGTTTATTACGCTTAGGCTTAATCACATCGAGGTAATATTTTTTATAGTAATTTTTGTCCGAGTATCTGCAAGGCTCTTGGAGTTCCTTACTATGCTTTTTCATTTCCTTGTAAGGCTTACTCTTTATTATTTTCATAACATTACTTATGTCTACGCTATGACCTAAATACTCAAGCTCTAACTGTGGTTTAAATCTGCCATTAGTTAGAAGCTGCTTATCTATATCCAAGGGAGAGCATCCAATTAAGCTAGCTAAAGCTGTAATGTAGGTGTGAGATACAGAGCAACCTCCCGTTTCCATTTTTTGAGGATGACCTGTGCCATAAGGATTTCGCATAGATATGGCTAAGTCCCACAGACTAATGCCATATATCTTTCTTAGCATTCTAGTATCAGTCGTTAACTTTTTGTCATACTCTGTTGCATCGAAGGAGTAATCTTTATTATTGTTTCTTGGTCGTTTATTTTTAGTATCAGTCATGTAATTATCCTATTAGTTAATGTCGGGTTGAACCCGAGTTGTTAACATGAAGATACGAACCCAAGGTGCTTGAACACACTTGTCTTAGTACCAGTTTCTGCGTCTTCAACACTCACTCGCTCTGAGTAAGCGAACAAAGATTTCGTGTGGTTCTGGCTGAGTATTCTAGCCAGAGGAGCCATTAGATATGGTGCTCCTCCTACCATGGCGTACTCAACCTTATTAGTGAGGCGTGCTAAACCCCACGCTCTCTTTTCTATCTCCTGTTGAGAGGGTAAAGACTTGAACGTTAGTAGTTGTTTCATCTTGGCTAGCTCTTCACCTTCCAAGTCATATACCCCTGCTGAGATTTGATCTTCAGATGCAGGGTGCTGGGTAAGATTTAAAATCTTCATAAATATTTCCTATTCAATGTCGGGTTGAACCCGACTTCTACACTAAACCCGCGTCACCATTGACTTTGCGGGACATTAGGAGTATTCTAGGTACTAGGCAAACACACATGCCAGCCCTCCAAATACCCCACTCACACACTCTTTGTTACCCGATGCCGAAAAACGGCCATTGGTAACTGCCATAGGGTAGAGTAATAACAAACCCCTTACGACTGATTCTGTTTATCCATACGTTCTTGGGCCTCCTGTCCTAGTCTTATTAGCCTATGTATATTTATAGGCGGCCGCACTTTAACGACAGGCTTACCCGATGGGGTGGCGTACAATCCACCCTTACCGACACCCATCCTATGCTTACTGTTATTCTTAGAAGGCCAGACAGGTTTCTTCATAGCCTCCTTGAGTTTCATAGACTGAACCATAGACTTGGCAAAGGTTGCCTTTCGCTTACCTATGCGGCTCGTACCATCCTCATAGTGGTAACGCATGGTAGGCCGCACTTGCTGCACTACCTTTGGAGGCACAGCGTTAGATGGTAGCCAACACACAAAAGGTGTCTCCCATCCGAGCAACTCTGCACGCACTAACACATGGTCAGGGTCATAGTCTTCATAGGTCGCCACATCATTACTACCCACTTGATAAGGGAGAGGATAGAAGTCGGGTTGAACCCGACTTGATAGAGAATTTATACCCGCTTTTTGCAGGGCAATTCTCATTGTTTGGTTCATCACAACTTATCCTCTGCTAATTAATTCAGCGTCACATCTTATGGTGATGCCACACTCGGTTAATGTCTGTCCTAGTCCTCGTTGATAGCCTTTACGATGACGTCTTACTAACTCTAAGTAGTAGGTCAGGTTATCCCGTCCCGTCATTTCAAGATCCATAAACTTACTGAAAGATTCCACATCTTCTGAGGTTATCTTTTCAGTGTATAAGTCATCTACTAGACGCTTGGCACAAGTGGTTAGGGTGTTTTCCCATCCCACTGGCAATGAATTGTGGATTGATAGAACTTGTTTGTAATACTCTTTACAATCTAAAATCATGACTTCTCCTTGATAGACATATAGATAGATAGCCATAAGGCATATCCTCCAACGATAACGAGCGTGCTTAATATGGCGAATGATAGATCATCCATTACATACTCCTTAATAGGTCTGAGTTCGTACCGATAGACAAGAGAACTCGGGTTGAACCCGACCTGATAGAAACTCCAGACATGCCAAACTCTGGACGCATAACCGATAGGTCACGCTCCAGTTTCTGGACTGCTAGATAGAATCTATCCATATACTCTCCAATCTCGGGTTGAACCCGACTTCTAATTTAGTGCTAGATAAATCCGTAGATAAATCAACACGTTATAAATACTTAGCTAAACTCTAAAAGTATTTAGTAAAGCCCAGCCCAATGAGGACTAGCTTTAGTAAAATCTTTTGTGGAAAATTAAATCTTAGACATGGGAAAAGCCCCTTTCGGGGCTATCCTTTAAGCTGACTTCTTACCTTTCTTCTTAGGTGCTACAAGTAGCTCAGAGAAGATTCCAGTTTGAATCGTCATGAATTCTGCAATATCTTTCTCAGATGATCCATCAAGATATGTCCTTATCACATCGAGCATAATATGCTCCTGCTCAGACACCATGATTAACCCTTCTGGTAAAGGCTTTACGGCAGGTAATAATTTGGCCTTGATTAGTTCCTCTCTAATTTCGAGATCTGTAATCTTTGCCAAAGTACTTCGTACGCCACCCTTGGTTCCAACTTTGTGACTTTCATCACTTGCAATCAAGTGGTCGGTTTCGTCCTCTCCAAGAGTTTTATAGCTCCTGAATAGATCACAGCGGTAATTCATTTCAGAAGGGGTGTGAGTCCATTCGTCAAAGTCATTTGCTCCCGCAATGATGCAGCCCTTAGCAATGGTGGCCCAGTCTCTTGCAATCTGACTAGCATTTTCCATTCCTAAGTTACCTTTCGCTTCTGATTTCGTACCGAACGAGACCTTGTATTGTACCTGTATCGCATGCGTTAACATGTCGATATCTGAGGTGGTTAACAAGTTCTTATTCGTACAAAAGCCTAAAAGCATGGTGGCCATAGTGTCGAAAATTTCCGACCCTGTAGTTTTAATGACAATTTTTAATTCATCAATATACTTCTGGCCTGTGGCGACTTGCTCGTATAGTGCAACTTTGTTTTTCTCATTTGAAGTAGTCATAATAATAATTCCTAGTTAATGGTTTAATGCCCTTGGTTTGTCCAGAACATGCAACTATGATATCAACTATTATTTTTTGAGTCGTAATGCCCTTGGATGTGCCTAGCTCAGGTTCAACCCGACATTAAATCCAGCCAACATAATCCACAGGCAAAATCTCAAATCGTGTGGGGTATGGGGCGTGTGCCCGTCTTTGTAAGAGTGGGCCACCCTATATATAGAAACACCCTCTAAAAATTTAAAACGTTTTTTAAAACGCCTCTTAGAAGTTCTCCTAACGCACATAATATCTAAACCTATACGTTGGCCTACCCCTAACATCAATCGTTGCTTAGACAGCCATTCTCGAAGCCTTAGCCGCTAATACTCTGTCTGTAGGAACCCGCCCTTATACAAGTCCAGTATTCCTCAGTTGGATATTGCAAAAAAATTTTTTATATTTGTGGGGAAATAGATCACACCTAGATAAGGATTTATCACCCCCTGTTTATATTTGTATTTTTACTTGTATGTTAGAGACCCACGGTGGGACTAGGTAAGTGTCTGTGTGGGACTACCCCTAGTGTCTGTCTGGGACTAGGTGGTGCCATAGGGGGACTAGGTAGGGGAATATGGTTGTGGATAATATGCACACTTATACACAGGTGCAATAAAATAACGATATAAATCAATAAGAACAGCGTGCCTTATTTGAACATATTTGTGGATAAATGCTTGACGGTGTGCACAATGAATGTTAAAAATGTGGATAACTTGGGAGTGAAGACAATTAAGTGTAATCGTATTTCATTCCTATAAAGCCGTCATTCCCCTGATAGGCTTACTTCATAAGGGTTACATCATGTCAGAAGACATTAACCCACCTCAGAAAAAATCAATCTTTAACAACGCTAAGCAGACCGAGGAAAATAAAAAGTTCCGCGCTAAGCAGGATGTTGTCGATCAAAAGTATAAGGCTCGCTCAGATTATGAGAAGCGGGTAAAGGCTGCACGTAGTCGAAGAAGCCAAGAGATTGGGATTGAGACAGCTCATAAGAGGTGGGGTGGAACGATCAATGCGTTAACAGGTGATCTTGTTACGCCAAAACAGAATCTTTTCGTAGAAGCTTACTGTGCCACTTTAGATTTTAAGGCGGCCAAAGAATACGCAGGATACGGCAAGACAACAAAAGCCAAGAGCATCATGGCTAATCCTAATGTGATTAGAGCTATTGATAGACGGCAAGCTATATCGAGACAGAAATTGAAAGTAACTGAAGCTGAGATTATCACAGGCTTATTAAAAGAAGCTAAAGATGAAAGCAATGGTTCCCCCGGATCGAGGGTAACTGCTTGGACTCAACTTGGCCGACACCTTGCAATGTTCACAGACAAAAAAGAAATTGATGCGACCCTTTCAATTGAGAGTGTGATTGCCGAGCTTCCTGATCTTGACGATGACGTTATCGAACACGAAGAAGATAGCTACCTCTTTGATGATATGCAGTACGAAGAAGATCATATTGAGTTGTTAGATGAGCACGATCTGCTTATTGATAAAGAAGATGATCATTAATTAGATGACACCTACTGAGCAAAAAAAGCTTCGTGCCATCAAAACAAACTTCCCTTACTTTGCTGCTGCGTGTTTAAACATTAGAGCTAAGAGCGGTCAAGAAGAACGCTTTAAGTTAAACAAAGCTCAGATGTACATTCACCAAAAGATTGAAGAGCAGAAGTCTGAGATTGGTCGAGTAAGAGTGCTGATATTAAAAGGTCGCCAGCAAGGGTGTAGCACCTACGCTGAGGCCCGACTTTACCACAAGGTAAGTCAGAGTAAAGGTAAGAGGGCGTTCATACTTACACATGAGCATGAAGCCACTTCAAACTTATTCGACATGGTTAGACGTTACCATGAGGGCAATCCATTTAGGCCATCAGTCTCTAGTTCAAACGCTAAAGAATTAGTGTTCGATAAGTTGGACTCAGGTTACAAGGTGGGTACTGCTGGTAACAAAGCTGTAGGTCGATCACAAACACTTCAGTACTTCCACGGAAGTGAAGTGGGATTCTGGCCTAATGGCGAGGAACACTTGGCTGGTATTTTACAAGCAGTGCCTTTAGAGAATGACACTGAGGTAATCCTTGAGTCCACAGCTAATGGAGTAGGTGGTGTCTTCTACGACATGGTTCAGACTGCTCAGCGTGGCGAAGGCCAGTACAGATTAATATTTGTGCCTTGGTACTGGCAGCCAGAGTACAAGATGATGGCTCCTCAATCATTAGAGCTAACCTCTGATGAAATACAAATACAAAAAACCTACGACTTAACAAACGAACAAATGTTCTGGCGTAGGAACAAGATTTACGAGTTACGTTCCGAAGATCTATTCCGTCAAGAATATCCGATGACTGCCAACGAAGCATTCATCTCTTCAGGTCGAACTGTATTCCCTGCGACTTGGTTGATGGCTGCTAAAGATGAGTGTTACTCACCGAAGATTGTGGCTGACATTAATATTAATACGGGCGAGCTGATAGAAAAGAAAGATGGCTGCCTTAAAGTCTGGGATCTACCTAAAACTAACAAACGTTATGTGATTGGAGCTGACGTTGCTGAAGGCCTTGAAAAAGGAGACTTCTCTTGCGCTGATGTGCTGGACGAGAACGGCAACCAAGTGGCGCAATGGCATGGAAAGATTTCTCCTGATCATTTTGGAGAGCTGTTACACGCTTTAGGCATGTTATACCGCAAAGCTTTCATGGGTGTAGAGAGAAACAACCACGGACTTACGACACTAACCATCTTAAAAAACAAAGGCTATCCCAATATCTACATTCAAGAAGAACTTGAGCGTGAATATGATGGAAAGCAGTTCAAGAAACTGGGCTGGTTAACTACAAGTAGATCTAAGCCTTTAATCATAGACAACTTAGCTAGCCTTGTTAGAGATGAGGACAGTGGAATTGTATGTGAGAACACTGTTAGTGAAATGGAAACGTACATTGTAGCTGCTAATGGCTCAACTAACGCCAGAGCAGGGTACTTTGATGACAGAGTTATGTCCTATGCCATTGCAGCGGAGATGTATAGAAGAATGCCGCGTAGTTATGCCAATACAATCGTGAATTTAAGACAATATAAAGCCGCTCAAGCGGGTGTGGGTTATTAAATGCTAATGCAAAACGACAATAGTGAACCGCAAGAGCAGAAAGAAGAGCATCCTGTCGCCCGAAACTTAGTTGGTAAGCTAAAGATACGATTTGATGAGTGGAGTCAGGCTCGTAGTGACATAGAAAAAGACTGGATTGAAGATCTTCGTGCCTTCTCAGCGCTTTATGACAGCACAACACAAGCTGCATTGGACAGTGATCCTAATCGTTCACAGATTTATGTCCGTCTTACCCGTGAAAAAACCATGGCTGCGTATGGTCGCATCATCGATCTACTGTTTCCTAATGGCAGTGACCATCCATGGAGCATCAACCCTACACCTATCCCAGATTTATTTGATGGGCCAACTGAAACTGAAATGAAGCAGACAGCTATCATGGAAGTAATGCAGTTAATGCAACAGATGGAACAGCAAGGAACTCCAATACAAGAAGTTCCAGCAGATTTAGTCGAAGCTCGCGTCAAGGAAATTCTTGATGGGATGAAAGAAGACTTAAAGAAAGAAGCTAAAGTACGAAGTGTACGGATGCAGGAAAAAATTAAAGATCAGTTGCTTGAAGCAAAGTACGAGTCAGTTTACAAGTCGTCCATTATGGAAGCTTGTATTGTTGGTACGGGTGCGATTAAAGGCGCAACTGTTCGGATGGACAAAGATCAAAGATGGACTCAGGACAAGAAGGGTAACTGGGTAACTACATCCAAGGAAACTCCCAAGCCAAATGTAGAACACGTTTCAATATTTGATTTGTACCCAGACCCACATTCAAAAGCGCTGGATGCCTTCTCAGGTATTTTTCACCGCCATGTAATGACTAAGCACCAATTCCGAAAGTTAAAAACTACAGAAGGATTTATTTCGGAAGCTATTACCAATACCATTTCTAGGAATCCAGAAGGCAATCATCTGGAATTGCATCATGAGTTAGAGCGCAGACAGATTGCGGGACACAACTTATCCTACAACTCAGACCGATATGAGGTTCTAGAATTTTGGGGCTTGGTAGATGGTCATGACTTGATCACTGCTGGCTTAGAAGTTAAAGATCCAGAAGTAGAATACGAAGCAAATATATGGTTCTCAGATAACGAAGTAATTCGTGCACGACTGAACCCTATTAGCGCACAGTCAACTCCGTATCACTTATTCCCTTACGAAAGAACACCTCATCAGTTATGGGGAATTGGCGTACCCAAGATGATGCGGGACTCTCAAGCCACTATAAACGCAGCAGTACGAATCTTTATTGATAATCAAGCAATATCATCAGGCCCGCAGGTGGAAGTAAATACATCCATGATTGCACCTGGTTCTGACGTTACGGATATACATCCTTGGAAAATCTGGTTAAGAGAAGGAGGTGATGCAGGGACTCCTATGCTTCGTTTCTACCAACCCCAGAATGTGTCGGCTCATCTGACTACTGTTATTGAGTTGTTTAGACGCTTTGCTGATGAAGAAACGTCTATGCCTTCATATAGTCATGGCCAACATACTCCCGGAATGACTAAGACTGCATCGGGCATGTCCATGTTAATGGGCGCTGCCAGCATAGCAATGAAGTCAGTAATTAAGAACATTGATGATTACGCGACTACACCCTTAATCACTTCTATGTACCACTGGAATATGCGGTGGTGTGTTGACGAGTCTATTAAAGGGGACATGAATGTAGTTGCTGCGGGTTCAACGGCATTAATTGCTAAAGAAGTACGCAGCCAACGTTTAATTCAGTTCATGCAGATGACTGCTAACCCAGTAGACATTCGACTTACTGAGCGAAGAGAGTTGATTAAAGAAGTAGCCAAGTCTCTTGACCTTGATCCAGACAAGATGGTGCCAGAAATGACTGAGCAAGAAGAAGCTCAGCAGAAAGAAGAAGGCGCTAAGGAAATGCAAAAGGCAGAAGCAGCCTATGAGATGGAAATGCAGAGAGTTCAGGCTCAAACAGCAAAAGCTCAAGCACAGGCGCAGCAGGCTATGGCAGATGCTCAAAGATCTATGGTGGATGCTCAAACATTACCTATGGAACGTGAGGCCGAGGCTGCAAGAGACATGGCCTACGCAGAACAGACTAGGCAAGACATTCAGCTAGGGAAAACTCCTGCAGGATTGGATCAGTAGGGTGAGAAAGCCTCGTTTAGATCTTTGGTTTAAACGTATTGATGGTGATCCTGATAGATTCTGTGATGTTCCTATTTCAGTTAGAGCCTATTTAGCCGCAGAACAGATCTCAAACCTTGTTCCTCAAGTATCCCCAGAGGAAAGGTTGTTCTTAGCAGTAATAAGACAAGCAATTTCAGACTTAGGGTGTGTAGATCGGTACAAATCTGCAGACGCTCTTCGCTTTATCAGACGAACAAGCAATCCATTTGCATCCCACCTTGGAATTAGTGAGAACTATATCCGATTAGTGGCGACTGAGTATGGGTTGCTCAAAAAGGAACCAGTATATGGCCACCGTATCGCCACGGTCACAACTATCCAGAGAGGAAGTTGAGTCAGTAATCGGTTTGTCGAGCAGGCTGCCCCATGAATACGGACTCATGATGGATTATGTAGGTCGCCGCTGTGATTTGGCGGCAAAAGAATTAGAAGACCCGTTACTCAGTATAGATCGAGTACGTGTTCTTCAAGGCACTATAAGTGCCCTTCGCATGGTGCTCTCCTTAGCTGAGACAGCAAACAAATCCATAGCGAAATAGCTTTTAGATGGTCGGATAAGCGTAAAAGCCCCGACTGATTTGGAGCGGGTGAAGGAATCCCTGAATTAAAGCCCCCAGAAACGGACAAGGTTGCGATCAGCCCTGAAACCCATCAACGGAGAAGGTAATGACCCCCGAAACAATGCAACGGCTAGAACAAGAAGCCGAAGAAACTTTAAAACTTGCTTATGAGTCCCCCGAAACGGATAAGGAAACAGAAGCCAACCAAGCTGAAGCGCAAGCTGAGGCTGAACTTGAACCACAACAAGCCCAAGAAGCACCAGATGTTGAGGAACCCAAAGCTGAAGCTGAACAGCCGCAAGCAGAGGACAATTCTGAACCATTTATAGCGGATGGGATGACGGTTGAGAACGCGGAAGAGCGAATTAAAAATGCTCAAGCCTCGTATGAACACGCTCGCAAGAAGATGACCCAATCCTCAATGGAAGCGGCCAATCTTCGCAAACAAAACGAAGCCTTGTCTACTGACGTAGCATCACTTAAAGCTCAGTTTGCTCAAGTGGTAAACAGTCAACAGACACGCCCAGATCCTGCAGATGTTCAGTCGGATTCGACTGGAAATAGCGACTCGCTAGATACATTTAGTGAGGACTATGGCGAGGACTTCGACCCCATTGTGAGCCGCATCAAGTCTCAATCTGAAACGATCTCTTCTTTAGATAAAAAGCTTAAAGCGATGGAAAGTTCATCAAAGAAAGCAGAGAAGAAAACAGCACAAGCAGAGCATGAGAAAACTATTCTCGAAGCCCATGCTGATGCGTTTGAAGTTTCTAATACACCTGACTTTCAAGGCTGGGTGCAACGTCAACCACAGAGTGTTCAAGAGTTTCTTCAGACTGGCGCAGCTAGCGATGTAGTTTGGTTACTTTCTTCGTACAAGACTGCTGTAGGACTGACCTCTAATACAAAGGTAAGTCGTGAACAGCAAATTTTGGACGATGCGCGACAGGCGGCCGATCCGACTGTTTCTACTGTTCGTTCCAATCCGGGGGCTGGTAACAGCCAACCTCGATTTACGAGGGATCAGATTGCAAAGATGAGCTTCAGTGATTATGAAAAATACGCTGAAGAAATTGATGCACAAATGATGGCTGGCCAGCTCTAATAACGAGTTAGAGAAAATCTTCCTAGCTCGCAAATCTTTTTATATTTGTTAGGAATATTATTATGGCACTTCCATTTGCTAACGGCGCAGGCGGCCGCTTTATCCCTGAAGTTTGGAGTAAGAAATTACTTGTAAACTTTTATAAAACCACAGTGTTGGACGCTATCTGTAACACAGACTACCAAGGCGAGATCTCTGGCCAAGGCAGTAAGGTAAATATCCGCAACACTCCAGTTGTAGGTATTTCAGATTACGATCCAGCTGCTGCAACACCAATCACTAGCTATGATTCCCTAAGCGATACTTTGGTGGAATTAGTCATCGACAAAGCTAAGATCTTTAAGTTCAAGGTTGACGATGTACTGGCAGCTCAGTCTGATATTCCACTAGTTAACGAGGCAACTCGTGACGCTGGTGAGCGTATGAAGATTGCAGTTGATAGTGATGTTTTAACTGGTATTTACACTGGCACTGCTGCTGGAAATATCATTGGTGGCGCAGCGTATGCTAATGCCATACAGCTCACTGCAGCTAATGTCATTGATAATATCATTGATATGGGTAACAAGCTGGATGAAGCTGATATTGCTGAAACAGGACGCTGGTTAGTCCTTCCACCTTGGGTCTGTTCAATGATCAAGAAGTCTGATCTTCAGAACGCTAACCAGTCAGGTGATTCTACCTCGATTGCGCGTAATGGAAAGCTAGGCATCATTGATCGCTTTACGATCTATCAGTCTAACAGTGTCCCCATCCGTGGTGATGATGCTGGAGCTGCTCTCAAAGCTGACGCTGATGCTCAGTATAAGATCCTTGCAGGTACTACTCACTTTGCAACCTTTGCTAGTCAGTTTGTTAAGACTGAAACCTTGCGCCTTGAGTCACGCTTCGGTGACGCTGTTCGTGGCTTAAAGGTCTATGGCTATAAAGTAACACAGCCAACTGCTGGTGTTCTTCTTAACGCTAAGCAGTAGTCCTACTTTGGACTAGTACCCCTCTTCCCGATCTGGGGAGGGGGGATTTTATTAACTGGAGAATACAATGGCTCAAGGCGACAAGCTAAAAGCACAACCTTCTGTGTCTAAGGACGATTTAGACAAGATCTCATTAATGAATAAAGACCAAATTGAGGCCTTTATTCTAAATCATTTTTCCATCGATATAGATAAACGAGGGAAGATTTCAGACATACGAGCAGATGCAACAAAGATGATTGAAGATTCTTTGGGGATTGCCGTTAAAGAACCCGCTAGCAAAAAAGCTACTGCACCTAAAGCTGCAGCCATTAAATTTGTTCGCAATCCTATGGATGGTTTCGCTTACCCAGAAATTCCTTGGAGTGAGATTAATCCTGATTGGCTACCTTGTGATGCGAATGGAAAATTAACTTAGGAGTTTCCCCATGGCCGTCACTTTAGCTAAGGATATTATTGATAGAGCAAAGATTGTGTTACAGGATACTAGCGTGGCTGGAACTCGGTGGCCCAACTCTGAGCTACAAGCTTGGCTAAATGATGCTCAGTTTGCAGTTGTGCTTTATCGACCTGATGCTAAGACAGTGAATGAAGAATTCACTCCTACGGCTAATTCATCTAAGCAAACAATCCCTTTAACGGGCCTTAGATTGATCGAGGTAATTCGGAACACTGCGGCCACTTCTACATATAAAGCTATACGATTAATACAGCGATCTATTCTTGATGACCAAGTTCCTGCATGGCATAACGCTACAGCCTCGGTCAACATAGAGCACTTCGTTTATGACGAGAGAGACCCAAAGGTATTTTACCTATTCCCTCGCCCGACCAGCGCAACAAGAATTGAGCTTATTTATTCTACAGTACCTGCAAAAGTTTCCATCGTCAGTGCAGATGAGACTTTTAACTCTAGTGCATCAACTACCATGATTAGCTTAGACGATATTTATGCTAACGCTCTTTTAGACTTCATGCTTTATCGTGCTTATAGCAAGGACGCAGAGTTTGCTGCAAATGCTGTTCGTTCATCCGCTCACTTAAACGCATTTGGATCATCATTGGGTGTTAAGTCAAAGATTGATGGCTCTAACGCACAGATGAGGTCTGCTCAAGGTGCAGACGCAGTTAACTCTTAGGAATACCCATGGCTGATATAAAGTTAGAGACCCTTGTTCCTGATGTAGTAGTTGAGATTCAAGGCGCACCATCATTTACGATTATACATTCTCTACGCAGAGCGACTTCAGAGCTTTGTGAGCGAACCCTTATATGGGAACAGACAGAGGATACACTAGATACCGACATTGGTGAGATAGAGCATGACTTACCTGTTCCAAGAAATGCAGAGTTGGTTCAGCTTATTTCTATTTCTAGAAAAGGCGTGGAGTTAATACCCATTACAGTTCGCAAGATGTCACAGTATCAAGGTGATGTTGCGGATGAAACCCGTTGGAGTACACCTAATTACTACTCTACAGATGGAATATTAACTACGCGGATGTACCCCATACCTAATGTATCTGAAGAACTTGAGTGCCGTATGGCATTAAAGCCGAAACAGAATGCAACCACCATTCCTTACGAACTCGGTGTTCGATGGCGCACTGCTATTGAAACTGGGGCGAAACACTTCCTTTGCATGATGGCGAATACAGAATGGTATGACCCTAATCGTGCGGCCTATTACAGGCAATTATTTGATCGTGAACTTGGTAGGGCGAAGGTTGCTCAGATGCAAGGTTACGACAGCACAAATCTCCGCGTTAAATCAGTTCGATTTGGGGCGTAGGGGCGCTGGCCCAATCATGCACATGTAGTGCAACTTAAAACCAAATTTGGAGTTAGCAATGTCTAAGTTTTCTGATTACCTCGAGACAAAAATTCTCGATTCTACATTGAGGGGTGTCGCATTCCCTTCAATCTCTACAGCATATTTAGCTGTATTTATAGGCGATCCAACAGATGCCGCCTCTGGTGGTGCTGAAGGTTCGTGGACTAACTATGCGCGTCAAGCCATGGCATTTGGTGCTGTATCTGGTGGAGCAGTAAATAGCTCGACACAGATTCAGTTCCCTGCACTGGTTGGTTCAAACGTAACCATTAGTCACATCGGCATTTTCGATTCGTTAGCCAGTGGCAACATGCTTTACCACACCAACTTGGCAACGTCCAAGACACTAACCGCTGACGATGTACTATCGTTTGCTGTAAACGGTGTTACGGTGACTCTAGACTAGATGAATTTCTCGGCCCTCAATACACACGCCATTGGCGTACAAAGTACTGTCTCTGCTTCGGCAGAGGTGCATGAGGGTGCGGGATCATTTAGTTCGGGAGCCAGTGTTTCTGCTCAAGCTATCCTTCACTCACATGCGGTTGCATCTGCAATCAATTCAGTTGCATTAACGACCACTCAATCTGTGGTTCGTTTTGCAAGGGCGACTGCCTCAGTGGGTTGTTCAGCCGCTGCAAACGTAGATGGGCATAGGGTTAAGTTTAGTAACGCTGAAATAGTGTGTGCAGCAAATAGTGCTGCTAATGCTATTGTTACACATCAAGCAGTCGCAAGTGTTGCGGCTTTAGGTTCGGTTGTTGCTCTTGGATCAAGGGTGGCCTTTGCGACTGCTTCATTACAAGCAGACGCCCGCTTCACTGCTAACTCAGGTGGGGTCATCTTTGTTTCGGCAACTGGCATTACTGCTTCGGCTGTATGTTCATCTGCTGCCTCAATCGAATCTAATGCTGCTGCTAATGCCACAGCACAAGCTGAGGTTAACTCTTCAGCACACTGCTTGCGTGATTTGGCCGCAACAGTTACAGCCTCAAGCACACTATCATCCTCTAGCCACGTTATTTCTAGGGCTTCTGGCGTATTTACTGGCTCAAGTTTAGCCATATCAGTCGGTGAAAAACGGGCAGTTGCCCACACGACCATAGTTGCAAGTGCCCAAGTAAGTGCAGATGGATCAACAGGGTTGTTTGTTTCTGCACAATTTAATGCCCAAGCTATTATTAGTGTGGCATCAAATGTTACTCACAGTGTTAATGCTAGTGTCATTGCTAGTAGTTCAATATCAAAATCAGATACCCAAACACTTATTGTTACTGCCGCAGGTGGCAACCTTGTCATTGATGGTCAGTCCAATAAGTCTTTAACTTTAAAATCTGGTTCTACTTACACATTCGATTTGTCAGACTCCAGTCTGAGTTCCCATCCTCTACGATTCAGCACGACTAGCAATGGAACTCATGGTGGCGGAACCGTATTTAGAGGGATCATTAACGGTGTAACTGTTACTGGCACCCAAGGGCAAGCTGGATCATTTATATCTTTAACAGTAAGTGACTCAACACCAGCCAGCCTTTACTATTTTTGTCTTTACCACTCAGGAATGGGTGGAGCAATTTCTGTAGTCAGTGCTGCAGATGTTTCAGCAGAAATCTTTTCTCACGCAAATGCCTCTATAACAAGCACAGCCTTAGTAAGCACATCTCCAAACATTGACCATTTTGTTTCATCTTCGGTTATCGCTTCTAGTTCTGTAGACTCTTCAGCTTCTAGAATTATTGATGTATCAGCTTCGGTTTCAGGCTTTGCTCTTTCTATATCTGTCGGCAATAAGATTTCAGTAGGCCATGCTCAGTTTACAGCATCAGCAACAGCCACTTCTGTCTGCATAACTAAATCCTCGGCTGAAGCAAATGCTAGTTGCTCATCTCAATCTAGCGCAACTGCTTCTAAGGTTGCATCTGGTGAGGCACAGGTAACGGCAAGCGCTATAGTATCAGCTTCTTCTGGAAGCGTAGTTGACGCTAGTGCTGGTATAACTTGTACAGCTCAAGCCAATGGAAGTGCAGGCAACTACATTGATGTTTCTGCATCAATCTCCAGCTTTGCTGTTTCCATCTCGGCTGGTAATAAGATCTCAAATGGCAATGCTCAGTTTACAGGCACTGCTAGCGTATCTGCTGTAGCAAGAAATGATAGTAGTGCTCAAGCAACCGCTGCTTGTAATGCCTCTGTTGCTAGTTCGGCAATAGTAGAGACCCCAGTCCAAGCCATAGCACTTGTTTCTGACCAATATACTACGGTTGCTGCTTATACTTCTTACCATTACACAACAGCTACGTCAGTTTATGGGTATTACACTCCTGTACCTTCGTTTCAATCTCGAACTAATCCGGGCGGAGTTACATACTATTATTCTGGTAATTATTACTATTATAATGGTATGTATCCTGCTGGGTCAGATTACACATGGACTTTCCTCCCTCAGTATCAAAACTCTTCTGCACCTACAGAGTATTCAACTTGGGGAAGCTTTGGGCCTGCTCCAGCTGCAAATACATCAGGCCGTTATAAAGGCGCTGTGGTTGGAAATATTAACCATCAAGACTCTGTTTATATTCCCGGTCTGAACCAAGTAACTGTAACTCACTACGCTACTCGTTACGAAATACTAGAAGACATTGTTACTACTCATGCAACGAACAATCCAGCGGTTACTACTAAAACAGGATTCCAACCAACAGCTTCTATAGTTGCAGAATGCTCCGTACTGACTGGCAGTTTTGCTTACCCAACTGGGTCAGCCCAGTTAACAACTGACGTATTTATATTATCTTCGGCTAGCGCAGCTGTAAGTGCCAGTGCTGGGTTTACTTCAACACCCGTTACGCATGGCTTAGTTTTCGGTACTGCCAGTGTAAGTGCCAGTGCTTCTGCAAATGCAAGCGCAGGTAGCCACACCCTATATACTGAAGTTGGAACCTTTGCGGCCTCTAGCTCAGTCGCTGCAAGTGCCTCAATTGTTCACCTAGTACAAGCCTCTATTTCTTCAAGCTCTACCACAACAGCTGTTGGACAGAAGTTAATAATAGCTTCTGCCCCTGTTACGGACACAGGTTATACAGAGCCTAGCTACGATACTACTCAGGACTTTATTGTTGCCGCATACTGGGATCGTGATGACGGTCAACAAACTGTTATTACTAGTACATGGGAAAGCATATCTCCTTATGGTGAAGCTACTTATAATGGCAATAATTATATTGCTACGATACGAAACACATTAAATGCAGGGGCACCAGCAGGAACTTCATATGTTACTAGTTTAAGTAGCGTTGCTTATAGAAATGGAATACGTGGTTACAATGGCGCTATTTACCGAAGAGTTACTACTACACATCCAGCGGTCTTTGTTTTCACTGGAACTTCACCTTCAGCATATGTTACTGCTGACTGCACTGTATTTACATCTATACAGCTTTATGCCTATGCCAACGCTAGTTCAACTGCAGTTAACACAGCCAACGCGCAAGGCGTGTTTACAGGCAGTAGCATTACTATCTCGGCTGGTAACGGCATTGTTCGTGTTCGCGCAGAGGTTAATGCCAGTTCCAATGCAGTCGCTTCTGCAAATGTTGAATCCTTTGTTCAAGGTCAAATAGACGCAACCGCTTCTGCTTCTGGGTCTCAGTATGTTGAGTCACCTGCATCGTCCGTTATCACAGCAAGTGCTGACACTACCAGTGACACCTTTATTGCAGTCTTTGCTACTGCTAACAGCATTGCTGCAGACGCACAGGTTGTAGAAAGTGCAGTTAATACCGCCAACGCACAAGGAACATTTAACGGAAGCAGTGTCACTATATCAGCGGGTGATTATTCACGCGTTGGTCGTGCTGACTTTACCGCCAGTTCAGAGTTGTCTGCTAGTGACTTCCGCGTTTACGCTTGGAGAGAAGCTCATGCCAGCGCATCTTCATCAGTATTAGCCACAGATGTTCTTCTTGTTCATGCTCAAGCTGACGTTATTGCTAGTGCGTCTGTCTTATTAGATTACCAACTTAACGTCCATGGACAGGGTGATTTTGTTGGAAGCGGAGCCATTGTCTCTGCATCTCATGTAACCCCGTTTGCAGAGTTTGGAGTGACCTCTCAAGCGTTAATCTCCGCTGATGCAGATTACCAGAGATACGGCAAGGCTAATGTTGTCGCCCAAGCTTCAGTTGCGGTTGTTGGTCTTGGAGTTAACTCAGCCTCCGCAGACTTAAATTCATCTGCAGATTTAACTGCAACGCCTTCCATCCTAAAGATTGTTAGTAGCACTTCAGTTAATGCACAAGCTAATTTTGTTAACGGCTTTGCGATAGTCGCCCAAGAAGGTAGCCGAAGCAACGGCATTCTCATACTGGTCGAAGCAGAAGATAGATCAATCACAGTCGAAGCTCCAGATAGAGAATTCATTGCAGAAGCAGAAATTAGAATAATTTTTGTCGATGCAGCTTAAAGAGAGATATTTATGGAAACGTATACCAAACAGCCGACTGAGAGATTGGACTATGACATTGATTTTACTAATTGGCTTCCTACTGGGGACGCGATAGTAACCACTGTAACTAGTTCTACTCCTGCTGGTTTAACCATTTATGTTACTGATGCCGCTACGATCATACCTAAAGTTTGGGTTGCTGCTGGCGTGGACAAAAAGAGCTACATAGTTTCTGTCACGGTGGACACAAGTCAGGGTCGAACTAAAGAAGTGAACTTTAAAGTAAAAGTTAAGGACGCATAAAAATGGCTTTTGAAAATAATGTACAAGGTACGCTGCACGCTAATATTGCTGTCGCAGCAACTACTGTTGATGTCCTAAAAGCTGTTGCTCCTAAGAAGGATGTCCCTGCTTCAGGTCGGCTTACTTTGTCTGCCACAGACAAGACTGAGATCATTACTTATACAGCGCGTACTAATCCTACTAATAGCCAAACTTTTGCAGTTACTTCAGTTAGTACGGAGTCAGGTAATAAGTATTACATCAATGGTGTACGAC
>Ga0208814_1000138_pt1 | contig 53567 bp, 43 predicted proteins | sample MalvirAntarct_55_FD_184253 | JGI IMG/M metagenome (GOLD analysis project Ga0208814, IMG submission 184253) | Marine viral communities from the Global Malaspina Expedition - Malaspina viral metaG Antarct_55 (SPAdes) (version 2) | ecosystem: Environmental > Aquatic > Marine > Oceanic | place... | reverse complement strand
TCCAATAGGGGTAGGGGCTAATAAGCAAAAACCCCTCGTAGTTAAACGAAGGGTTGATGTGAGCCCGTCAGGATTCGAACCTGAGACCGCCTCCTTAGAAGGGAGGTGCTCTATCCAGCTGAGCTACGAGCCCATTTACATAATAAAATGGTGTCTTTTGCGGCTGCGAATATACAAATTATATTAAAAAACAAATCTTTTTATTAGACTAAATATTTACATTTATAGTTAATAATGGCCCTTGATAAATCAAAGAAAATTCACCTTCCCAATTTAATTTATTGACTGTTGCTGAAGCTTTAAAATACCTGTAATTTAATCCCACACCTATGTGCTTGTGAAATTGATAGTTAACACCGGCACCTAAATCCCACAAACCTCCAGAATACTCTTTAATACTTATCGCAAACCAGTCTATTCTTGTTGTAAGTAACCATTTAGGGTGGGGGGCATAATAGTACCAAATACCAATATTTGGTAGTGGAGCTATTACACTAACACTGCTTCTGTTTAAACTAGTGCTTGCATTTTCACCAGTATTTTCATTATTAATATAGGCATCACCTTCGATAAATGAATTTACCCCTAAAATGTGTGTGCCTAAACCGATACCTAACTCATGTTTTAAGCCTTTACTTATTGTCCTTCCAAAAAATAAACGAAATAGATTAACATCAAAACCTAGAGTTACCCCAGTAATACCTCTATATATTTGATCATTCCATTCTATTTCTACATCGGTGGTTTTTTTTGTTACATTTTTTAAAGAAAAATATTCTGCTGTTAATGTCCATTTCTTAGAAAAACGCCAATTAAAATTTACGAATAATGTTGTTTCATTATTGTTAAAATCTCCACTTTCATCAAAATTGATAATTTGATTATCTGAAGCTCCATTCACTGCAATTTGTATTCTTTTGAAAGAACTATAAGCACCCGCACAAATATTAAACCTATCAGATAACAAAGGATGCTTAGCAATTGAATCTGTTGAATTTAAATGAGTTTTTTCTGCCAAATCATTTTCTTGAGAAAACAAAGTTGTTCCAAAGAATATTAAGGCTATAGTTGTTAATAATTTTAGAGTATTTATTCGCATTGTTTAAAATTATTTTTATTTAAGATTAAAAATATGAATTTATAGCAATAAAAAAACTTAAAATTTAAAAAAAAATAAAAATAAAAAAACCCAACTAAATAAATAGTTAGGCTTTTTTGTCGGGGTGGCAGGATTCGAACCTGCGGCCTCCACGTCCCAAACGTGGCGCGATAACCGGGCTACGCTACACCCCGAGTAGTTATCAATATTTTTATTTTAATTCTGCGGAGAGACAGGGATTCGAACCCTGGGTACCCTTTTGAGGTACGCTTATTTAGCAAACAAGTCCTTTCGGCCACTCAGGCACCTCTCCAAAAGAGTTTGATAAATCAAGCTCAATTGCGGATGCAAATTTAGTTCAACATTTCTAATAACGCAAACAAAAAACAGGCTTTTTTAAATAAACTTTTAGTGTGTTTATTTTCAGACTTTTGAACAGCTTACTATTATTTTTTTATTTCCTTTTATAGTAGTGAAAAATAAAAATAGGTCTCCACCATCCTTAATCCTTAGTTTTTTTCTTAAAAAAGCAACACTTTCTGGGAAATTTCGAATACTAATATTTGCTTTTTCTATAGTTAAAAATTCTTTAAAATATTTTTTTTGATAGGGGGTAACCTTGTTAATTATAAATTGTCGGCCTGGAAAACTTATTAATTCTTCACTGGTATACAAATGTGAGTGTTTGTGAAGTTTTTTAATTTGATATCGTTCTGATATTAAATCAAAAGCCCCACTCTTCATTATTGCAGCATTTGGTTCGTATAAATATTTCTTCGGAATGTCATAATCGACTTTAGAAGTTTCGTTTAAATTAAAGTTAAAGACATCCTTATTCTCTTTATTGATATTGATAGTTTTTATATATGGGATGCCTTTAAAATTTGGTTTGATGAGCCATAACAGTTCTTTTACATCGTTTTTAACAGCAACAATATGTAATTCTGAAACAAATTTCAATTCATTTAATCCAACTGAAATATCGAGCATTGGAGAGGTTTTAATTAATAATTTTTTACAATTATTTAATAAAACAGGCAAATTAAAAGGTATATCAGGCTCGCAATCCTTTAAGAAAAAAACTTTTCCTTTGTCTTGATGCCTTCTTGACGGATCTGCATAAATAACATCATATTGTTCTTTTAAAACGTTTTTTAAGCCATCTTCTGGAAAGCATTGAATGTTATTCCTTTCTAATACTAAAAAATTATGAGCTGTTATTTCTGAAAGACATTTGTTTAATTCAAAATGATGGACTTTCTTAAATGTTTTCGAAAAATAATAACTGTCAATTCCAAAACCACCGGTTATATCAGCAATTTTATCTCCATTGATAATAGAAGCTTTGTATTTAGCAGTAATTTCTGAAGAACATTGTTCAACGTTTAATTTTGGAGGGTAATATATTTTCGCTGAATGATACCAGGTAGAAAGTTTATTCTTAGATTTTTTCTTAGCATCTATTTGTTGGATCAATTCCTTAATTGTTACACCTTCAAAGGGACTTTTAGAAAATACAAGTTTTGAAGAGTTAAACTCATTTTTTTTTATAAAATCTTGTATTGCAATACTTAATATGTTTCTATTTAAACAAATACTATAGGTTTTTTGTAAGCTTTTTAACAATTTCATTGTTAGATAAAAATTCTTTTAAAATAACTTTTATGGAGGTGTAAAGTGGTATTGCTACTATTAAACCAACAATTCCAAATAAGACTCCAGCTATAGATATTACAAGAAAAATTTCTAATGGATGTGATTTTACACTTTTTGAAAATATAATAGGTTGACTAAAGAAGTTGTCGACTAGCTGACCAATTAAAAAGCCAATCATTACAAATATAGTTTTAGGTAATATTACGGTTTGAAAATCGCTACCAATAAAACTAGTCATTGTTAAAAAAACCATTAATACCAATCCAATCATTGGCCCTATAAAAGGTATTAAATTTAATAAAGCACATAAAAAAGCAATTACAACTGCATTATTAACTCCAAAGGTTAGCAATATAGAGGTATAGATAACAAACAATATTGAGATTTGTAAAACGAGTCCTACAAAATATCTTGACAATAAATTTTTTATCTCATTTAAAGATCTTTTAGTACCGTCTTCATTACGATCTGTAACAAAAGTTAATATTCCTTGTTCTAATAATTTACTGTCTATTAATAAGAAAAAAGAAATAAATATTATCGAAAACAAAGCAATGCTAAAACTTCCAAATCCACCAATGATAGCATTTAAAAAGTTTGGTATTATTGAGTAATCAATTTTTGAAAATAAATTTGATGTGGTTAGTGACTTATCCACATCAATATCTTTATCTGATAAGTAATGAATCACTTTTTGATATAAACTTTCAACAGAAGATTCTAATTCCTTTATATTAAGCAAAGAAAGATTTTGCCCCTGTTCAACAACCAATGGTATTAATAAGCCAATAAGACTCGATAATAATCCAATTATTGTTGTCATAGCGACGATTACAGCAAGTGTATTGTTAAATTTTAATTTAGTTTTTAAAAAACTAACTATAGGCAAACCTATTAAAGAGATTATGGCTGCAATAATAATATATAAAATAACGGATTGTATTTTATAAATAAATAAAAGCAACAAAGCAACACCAATGATATAGGCAACGGCTCTTATAATTCCTTTTTTAATTTCATTTGAATCCATCTAGCTACTATAAATTTTATTAATTAACGAATATAAAGCTATGGAAGTGGCTTGTACCACATTCATACTACTATTTCTTCCATACATACTAATATGTGTGCACAGATCACTATTAGTTAAAACCTTATCTGAAACACCTTCATTTTCATTTCCAATAATAAGTGCGATTTTTTGATTATCAAATAAAGGTAAATTTTCAATAGATTCGCTAGAATCTGTGATTTCTAAAGCAATTATCTTGAAACCGTTATCTTTTAAGTTGATAATGGTATTAAGAGTATTTTTATTTTCCGAATAGGAAACATAGTGCTGTGTATTTCTGGCTGTTTTTTGAAGTCTAGGGGAATTAAAATTAATTTGACTGTTACAAAAAATAATTTCAGGTATTCCAAGCGCATCACAAACTCTAAAAACCCCACCAATATTAGAGGGACTTTTCAAACCATCACAAATCAAAACAATAGGAAATACTTTTTCTGAATGATTAGATTCTTTGTGTGATAATTGTCTAATCATTAATTTTTAAAAACATAATTAATAATATTTGCTCCCATTTGTAAAGCTTTAAGTCTTGTTTCTTGGGGATCATTATGAATTTCAGGATTTTCCCAGCCATCACCTAAATCGCTTTCGAACGTATATAATACTAATAAACGATTCTCTTCAAAAATACCAAATGCTTGAGGCCTATTTTTATCGTGTTCATGAATTTTGGGTAAACCTTGTGGGAAATTATAAGGATTTTTAAAAATAGGATGGTTTTTTGACAATTCAATCAGTTCTTTATTTGGAAATATTTTAATCAATTCTTTTCTCAAATATTCATCCATTCCATAATTATCATCAATATGAATAAAGCCACCGCTTAATAGATAGTTTCTTAAATTTTCTGATTCTTCTTGTGTAAAAAAGACATTTCCATGTCCTGTCATATGTAAAAAGGGATAATCAAATATATCTACACTATTAGGATTTACAACCTTTGGTTTTGTATTGATAGTAGTCTTAAGTTCTTCATTACAAAATTTTATTAGGTTGGATAAAGCTGTAGGATTACTATACCAATCTCCACCACCACCATACTGTATTACAGCAATATCTTGAGCAGTTAGCTTAATAGTAACTAAGAAGAAAAAAATGATTAAGGTTTTTAAACTCATAAAAATCAAAAATACAAATTCTAAATAATAGTAAAGTAGTAAGTTTTAATATATTATTGAATACTGTTTAAAATAAATAATATTTCAATCTTCATTAAAAAAAGCAACACTATGACAGGCTACAATTGCAGCTGTTTCCGTTCGCAATCTGTTATTTCCTAAAGTCACGGGTATAAAACCAGCTTTTAAAGATTCACTTATTTCATTAGCAGAAAAATCTCCTTCTGGACCGATGAGTAAGGTCGTATTATCATTGGGTTTCAAAACACTTTTTAAAGATTTTTTAGTACCTCCCTCACAATGGGCAATTAATTTTTGATGAAGATTATCCTCTTGAAATTTTAAGAAATTACTAAATGCAATCGCTTTGTTTATTTTAGGTAAATATCCGTTTAAGGATTGCTTCATTGCACTTTGTATTTTCTTCTCAAAACGATCTATTTTAACTGCCTTACGCTCACTATGGCAGCAAATAATGGGTGTAATTTCAGTAACACCAATTTCGGTAGCTTTTTCTAAAAACCATTCATAACGATCATTTAGTTTTGTTGGAGCCACTGCCAAATGAAGCGAGTAGGAAAGTGGTTCTTGTTTTTTAACTTCCAATACCGTCGCCATACAATTTTTAAGATTTGAATGTATTAACGTTACTTTAAAAAACAATCCCTTTCCGTTGGTAAGATTTAAAATTGAACCTTCTTGTTTTCGCAATACTTTAAAAATATGCCTACTTTCTTCTTTGTCAAATTTAATTTCTTTAGAAGTTTCAGTAATAAATTTATTGTAGAATAATTGCATTGTTTTTTATTAATTTAAAACTGGTAGGTTCTATATTTATAATACACCTAAATTGATGTTTGATTTATATCATTATTTTTATAATTCCATCCTTGCTTTTGCAACGATATCGTTTGAAGCAAAAAGCTGTTGTTTGAATTTTAACTCTCCAACAATTGCAATCATAGCAGCATTATCTGTGCAAAACTCAAGTTTTGGAATATGAACATTCCAATCAAAATTCTTTTCAGCATTTTTTAATGCCTTCCTAATACCAGAATTTGCAGAAACACCTCCACCAATCGCAACCTCTTTAATTCCTGTTAGTTTTACAGCATTTTTTATTTTATCCATTAAATAATCCACAATGGTGTATTGTAAACTTGCACAAATATCATTCAGATTTTTATTGATAAAATCAGGATCTTTTTTTAAATTTCTTTCAATAAAATATAAAACAGAAGTTTTTAATCCACTAAAACTAAAATCTAAAGGCCCTACTTTAGGTTTTGGAAAAGGAAAAGCCTTTGAATTGCCTAGTTTTGAATATTTATCGATTAATGGTCCACCAGGATAGGGAAGTCCTAGTATTTTTGCACTTTTATCGAAAGCCTCTCCTACAGCATCGTCTAAAGTTTGACCAATTATTTCCATTTTAAAATAATTAGTTACTTTAACAATTTGTGTATGACCACCACTTATTGTCAATGCTAAAAAAGGGAATGTTGGAGTTGTATGTGCTTCAGATTTTATAAAATGTGCTAAAATATGTGCCTGCATATGATTTACATCAATCAGAGGAATCTCTAATCCCATCGCCAAAGACTTTGAAAATGAGGTACCTACCAAAAGTGAACCCATCAATCCTGGGCCTCTTGTAAAAGCTATGGCATTTAGCTGTTTTTTGTCGATATTTGCTTTTTGTAAAGCAAGTTGTACGACAGGAACAATATTTTGTTGATGCGCTCTAGAGGCTAGTTCTGGAACAACACCACCGTATTCTTGATGTATACTTTGTGTCGCAACAACATTAGATAATATAGTACCGTTTTTTATAACGGCTGCAGCAGTATCATCACAGGATGATTCGATGCCTAAAATGTATGTCTGTTTTACCATTATATTAAGAGTGCATATTTATTTGTTGTAAAAATAAAACATTAAGACCGTATCAAAAAACTAAAAAAAATAATAAAAAGGATTCTTAGCATCTTGTTCTTGATAATAGTATTTATTATCATCACACTATCCATGCCTAGTGTTCAAACTTATATTGCAAAAAAAATCACTACAAAATTAAATAAAAACTTTGGCACTAACATCAATATTAGTCGTTTAGGGCTTAATTGGAAGGGCGAAATAGACATTAAAGGTATTTATATAGATGACCATCATAGCGATACATTAATTTATGTTAAAACACTTAACACCAATTTACTAAGTTTAAAAAACCTTGTAGAAGGTGATTTGTATTTCGGTTTTATTGAATTGAATAATGCGAAATTTTATATAAAAACCTACAAAGGTGAAAAAAGTGATAACGTTTCCATTTTTGCTAATAAATTTAATTCAACTAGCCCTAGTAGCGGTAATATATTTGTATTAGAGGCAAATAATATAAAGATTTCAGATAGTGATGTAAAAATAACTAATGAAAATTTAAAACAATCAGAAATTTTTAATCTTAGTTTTATTAATATAGAAAGTGAAATTTTCAGTATCGTAGGTCCAAATGTTAATACAGCTATAAAGCAATTATCGTTAGAATCGAAAAGAGGTCTTGATATTAAAAATCTAGCTGGAACTTTTTCTTATAGTTTGACCTCCATATCATTAAAACAATTAAAGCTTAAAACTGATGATTCTTTCATAAATGGCGCTATTATTATGGATTATAAAAATGGAGAACTATCAGATTTTGTAAACAAAGTAGATCTTAATATTCATTTTAATGAAGCAGAAATATCAACAAATGATTTAAATACATTTTATAATGAATTTGGTCTTAATCAAAACATAAGCATAAATGGAGATTTAAAAGGAACTTTAAATGATTTTACGTTCTCAAATGGTCAAATTAAAAGTGGATTAATTAAAGTGTTAGGTGATTATAATTTTATTAATTTATTAAGTAATAAAAATGATTTTTCTATCTATGCAACCAATCATTCGATTTCAACAAACTTTGTTTCACTTAAACAATTAATGCCGAAATTATTAGGTGAAGTTTTACCGAAAGAAATTAGTTATTTAGGTAGAATAAAACTCAACGGAAGCACAACAATTACAAAAACTTTTTTAACTACCTCAAGCACTTTAATTAGTTCCTTAGGTTCTGCAAAAATAAATGCTACTATTCATCATTTAAACGACGAGGAAAAAGCAGAATATAGTGGAGACATTGACTTTGAAGATTTTGATTTAGGATCTCTTGCAAATGCTAAAAGCTTAGGAAATATTACTTCAAAATTAAAGATTAAAGGAGTGGGGTTCACCCAAAAATCATTAGATGCTAAAGTTACAGGAGAAATTAACTCTTTTGTATTTGAGAATTATAATTATAAAAACATTACGCTTTCTGGAAATTTTAAACACCCATTGTTTGATGGAGAATTAAATATTGACGATCCCAATTTAAAGTTAACGTTTAATGGATTGATAGATGTATCTGAAAAATTAAATCGATTTGACTTTAAAACAGATATAAAATTCGCAGAACTTAACAAATTAAAATTAATAAAACGTGATAGCATATCAATTTTTGTGGGTAAAATTGACATGAATGTAATAGGTAATGATATTAATAATACTTACGGATTCATTTCTTTTAAAGAAACTTTTTATCAAAATGAAAATGATGACTTTTATTTTGATGACTTTTTAATAACTTCAAAAAAAGAAGAATTAAATAGAATTATAGATATTAATTCTCCAGATATCATGACTGGATATATTTCTGGAGAATTTTTAATAGAAGATATTCCAGACTTATTTATTAACGGTGTTGGCAGTGTTTATGCAAACTTTAAACCAAAGGAAATAATTAAAAATCAATACATAAATTTTGATTTTGAAATCTATAATAAGCTTATTGAAATATTTATTCCTAAACTAGAGTTTGGAGAAAATACTAAAATAAAAGGTTCTGTTTATTCAAATGAATCAAAGATAAAAGTTGATTTTGATTCTCCCGAAATTAAAGTGTTTAATAATTATTTAGGAAAAGTTAAATTTAAATTAGATAATTTTAATCCACTATACAATGCTTATATTTCAATAGATACTTTAGATAATGGTTTTTATAACTTAAAAGACTTTAATTTCATAAATAAAACAATAAATGACACTCTTTATATAAGTACAAACTTTTCAGGTGGTAAAAATAAAGATTATTTTAATTTATCATTATACTATACTATTGACCCTGATGGTAATTCTGTGGTTGGAGTAAAGAAATCTGATATTATATATAATAATAAAACCTGGTTCTTAAACGAGAATGATGATAAAAATAATAAGATCGTATTTGATAATAGTTTTAAAAAAATAAAATTTGATTCAATTGTATTAAATCATAATGATGAATTAATAGCGTTTACGGGAGCTACAAATGATAGTACTTTCAAAAATTTAAAAGTTAGATTTAAAGATGTTAATATAGGTAATTTAATTCCTAAAGTTGATAGCCTAAAACTAAAAGGAAATATTAATGGGGATTTAAGTATACTTCAAAAAAAAGGTGTTTATTTTCCTAGCTCTAATATCATTATTGATAATATTAATGTCAATGATATAAAAATGGGTGACCTAATAATAGATATTTTAGGAAACAATAACCTAACCCGTTACGATATAAATACATCGCTTGTTAATAACAATATTAAATCTCTCAATTCTACCGGTTATATTAAAACAAAAAGTATTCAAACGGACATACAATTAAATATAGAATTAAATGAATTTAATCTAGGAGCAATTAGTCCTTTTGGCGGTAGTGTAATTACAAACATAAGAGGTTTAATGTCGGGTAGAGGAAGGGTTTCAGGTAATTTAAATTCTCCAGATATGTATGGTGATTTTATCTTGAAAAAAAGTGGATTAAAGGTGCCTTATCTTAATATTGATTTTGATTTAGAAGACACTACTAAACTTAAAATAACAGAAGAAAAATTAGAGATTTCCAAAACTAACATTACTGATACAAAATATTTAACAAAAGGAATTTTAAAAGGAAATGCAACTCATAAAAATTTCGGAAACTGGATGTTAAATTTAAACATAGATTCCGATAATTTATTAGTATTGAATACTCCACCCGATGAAAATCAATCTTACTATGGAACAGCTTTTATTAGAGGAACCACTCATATCCATGGTCCAATAAATGAATTAATAATAGACGTCAATGCTACTACTGAGAAAAACACGACATTTAAAATACCACTAAGTAATACGGAGACTATTGGAGATAATTCTTTTATAAATTTTCTTTCTCCTAAGGAAAAAGAAGATAAACTGCTAGGTGAAACTATAGTAAAAAATGACTTGAAGGGGCTTGCATTAAATTTTGAATTAGATATTAATAAAAATGCAGAAATCGAGATTGTTATTGATCAAAATACGAAGTCAGCTTTAAGAGGAAGAGGAGCAGGTACTTTATTGATAGAAATAAATACCTTGGGAAAATTTAATATGTGGGGTGATTTTATTGTCTATGAAGGTATTTACGATTTTAGATATGGAAAAATTATAAGAAAAGAAATTGAAGTTGAAAGAGGAGGTACTATTACGTGGGATGGTTTGGCTAGTAAAGCAAATTTAAATTTAAAAGCTATTTATAAAACCAAAGCAAACCCTTCCGCATTACTAGATGATCCAACAATTAATAGGAAAATTCCAGTTGAAGTATTTATAGATTTAACAAATAATATTACACAACCAGATCTATTATTTGACATTAGTTTTCCTGATGTAAGTTCTACTGTTAGAAGTGAATTGGAATATAGACTTCAAACTACAGAAGAGAGGGAAAAACAAGCTTTATTTTTATTAACCACAGGTGCGTTTATAAGCAATACCGCTGGGCAAAGTGCTGTTTCTGGCACGGTAACAGATGGAGTTAATGCTATCCTTGCTCAAATTTTAACTGATGATGATGCTATTATTAATATCATTCCCTATTACGATATGGGAATAGATACTCAAGAAATTGAAACTCAAGATGAATTTGGAGTGCGATTTTCTACTCAAATCACTGAACGAATTGTAGTAAATGGAAAGGTTGGTATTCCTGTTGGAAAAATTAATGATTCAAGAGTTGCGGGTGACGTTGATGTGCAATGGTTAGTAAATGAAGACGGAAGCTTGCGAATTAACTTTTTTAACCGTCAAGCAGAATTACAATTTATTGGTGAAGATCAAACTTTTGAGCAAGGTACCGGTATTTCTTATCAAGTAGATTTTGACACGATTAAAGCACTAATGAATAAAATATTTGGATTAGAAGTTAAATTAGAAAAGCTTAATCCCAATGATGATAAGCCTGCTACTTCAAATAATTAAAATGAAGCAATCATTGATATTTCAATATTTACAGATTTTGGCAATCTAGCAACTTCAACCGTTTCTCTAGCTGGTGCTGTATCTTCATCAAAATAAAAAGCGTAAACTTTATTAATTTCAGTGAAATTATTCATATTACTTATAAAAATAGTTGACTTTAAAACATTTTCAAAAGACATACCAGCTTCTTTAAGTACGGCTTTTAAATTTTCCATTACCAACTGAGTTTCTTCTTTTATTGAGCCATTAATTAATTCTCCTGTATTTGGATTAATAGCTATTTGACCAGAGGTATATAAAGTATTACCAGATAATACTGCTTGGTTATAAGCCCCAATTGGAGAAGGAGCATTTTTAGTAAAAATAATTTTTTTCATATGAATTACCTGTAAAACAGGATTTTATTTAATTACAACCTTTTATCTGACTCTCTACGTTTATCATATTTGATATCACTAAGCATCGAGGATTTAATACCTATAAACATATACCATGAAGTGCGAGTGCCGCCAATTGGAGTCCAATTAAAACTTAACCTCCAACTTTCTAAATCTCTTTGAAATCTAAATTGAGTTAAGGTTATGCCCTTGTTTTTAAAATCATAACCCGATGATACTCCAACCTTCCATTTTGGTGAAAATTCTATATTTGAACTAAACATAATAGATTGAGATGATATTTCATTTTGTCTAGTAAAATTCGAATAAGTAACTGTATATGCCATTCTTAAATCCCAGGGAATTGAAAAATTATACCAATTATAATCAGTTCTTGATTTCGGAGTATCCTTATCGGATTCAATCTGTTCATTTATTGGTCTAGAATCTCCAAACAAATCATCTGGTCGACCACCATTTTTAAAAGTTTCAGTTTCGAAATCATCCTCCTCATCACCTTTAAAATCTTTACTTGAAAACGTATAATTAATACTAATATTACCTCGGGTTAATCTAAATAGACTACCTCCATTATTAATATTGAAATCATTTATTCGAACATTTTCGTTATTTAAAGCATAAGGGTCAAGCGATCCATTAAAGTTAAAATCTAATTTTTTTATAATTGGAATACTTCCTGAAAATGTTAACGGATTCCAATTTAAGGAATCGCCAGCAATATTATAAGCAGTATTAAAATTTAAGTTATTTAATAATATTAACTTTTTAGGCTTAATTTTTGTCGTATCCTTATCTCTTATTTTTGCTTCTATCGTATTACTTACAGAGATTCCAACACTACTTGATCTAACATTACCAGGAGCTCCATACAATGATTGTTCAAAACGAGAATATTCTACCACTTGTTCATTAGCAGTAGGATCTACATAGGAATCATAAAATTGATCAAAGGAAGGATTAACGTTGTAGCTTATAGAGGGTCTTAATACATGCCGCAGTGCTTCTATCTTTTTTCCTTTTCCAAAATTAAACATCCCATACAAAGTAGTTCCAAGACTAGTAGAGAAGTTATAAGTACGATAACTTTCAAAGCCTTTTATAGTGTCTTTAATAACGCCTCCCTCACCTTCATTATATTCTGGATCATAATATTTTTTAATTGTACTAAAGGCCCATGTCTCTTGATAAGTTGTATTTAAGGAAGAGCTTAAATTTTTAAATATTTTAAAATTTGTGCTTATTGGTATCGAATGTCTTGCTCCAATTTTCGCATTGTCAAACATTTTAGAAGTAAAAAAGTCAGTATCTGTTGTTTGAATTCTGTTTTCAGCAGCTAAGTTATATTGTAAATTAATATTTTCTAAAATTCCTTTTTTTGAACCAATTTTCGGTTCAAATGGGAATATTCTAGAGACACTAGCGTTTAAATTTGGTAGAGACATGTTAATAACGTCTGTATTGGTATTTTGAGAATGAGTTCCCGCAATGGAAAAGTTAATTTGAGGAACTGTTTCAAAAGTTTTTGAATAGGAAACTGAAGAGCTAAGTGTATTTATTAAAGCGCTTGCATTATTGGTTTGATTTATAGACTCATTATAATATTGACTACTTCCTAGATTAACAGATGCAGAAAATCTAGAACTTGGGTTGGCTTTAGCATCTTGATTATGGTTCCATCTAATATTATAAACAGAACTTTCATTAAAATCATCGAAGCCTCGTTGACTATTTATTAGTTTTTCAAAACGTAAACTTAAATTTCCTTTGAATTTATAACGCAATGCATATGATGACTCTGCTCTTATTGCATAACTACCATTAGTGTAATAATCTCCAACCAAGGTTAAATCTAAATAATCATTTATTGCAAAATAATATCCACCATTCTGAAAGAAAAAACCACGGTCTCTGTTGTCTCCAAAACTGGGTATTATAAAACCAGATGTTTGTTCATTAGTTAATGGAAAAAATGCAAAGGGAAGTCCAAGTGGTAGAGGAACATCGGCTATGTACATGTTAGTAAATCCAGTAACAATTTTTTTATTTGGAACAACTTTAGCCTTTCGTGTATAAAAATAGTATTCAGGATTATCAATATCTACAGCAGTTGTAAACTTTATGTTTTTAAGAAAATAAACGGAATCATTAACTTTTTTTGCAACTTCAGCTTTATACCTCACTTCATCTTGTCCTGATCTAGAGTTATAAATTAAGGCTTTTTTTGTATCCATATTAAACCTTATGGAATCTGGGATAATTTCATTTTGTGTTTGAGTAAATACGGGTTTTTGTGAATAAATTCCAGCACTATCGATGCCTTTAGCATAAATTTCATTTTTATTATAATCTAAAATAATATAGCCACCTTCAATACGCATATCTTCGTAGGTAATATATGCGTTGTTATACATATAAACCTTATTTTCCAATTTGTCCATATAGACATAATCTTCACCATAATAATCAATGATTCCTGTAAGCATTTCTTCTTTAGGCCTTATTGAATCAGACTTAACAGTATCTGTTATGACTTCATTAAATTCTGGAAGTATTGATTTTTTATTTATAGAAATAGTATCTGTTAGTTCTATTATAGGGATTATAGTTTCATTTTTAACAGGAATTTCTTGAGAATAGGAAAAGGTGTTGCATAAAAGCAGCAGTGGAAATGTTGCTAATAAAAAATGCCTAAAAGTTTGCAATGTTACGATACCTTTTTTTTGTAAATTTGGCTTAGTAATTGTATATCTAGTTTCTTAAAGATACAGCATCAAAAATAAGCATATTTTTTATGTGATTTTTTTTAAAAGGAATATTTTAACAATACTACTATAATCAATACGTTAAGCTTAAATAATGATTAGTAAATGCTTATGAAAAACAAATTATTTTATTTTTTTTTACTATTCGCAGTCATTCTTACTTCATATTCGTTTAATATTTTTACAAGTAATGTAGAGAAGCCATTCATTGTAGTTTTAGACGCTGGTCACGGAGGACACGACCCTGGTAATTTAGGAAATGGTTATAAAGAGAAAGATATAGCTTTAAACATTGTACTTGAAGTTGGGAAAATTTTAGAAAAGCAAGATAATTTTAAAGTAATTTATACTCGTAAAACGGATGTTTTCATTAAACTACATGAAAGGGCACCCATTGCTAACAAAGCAGATGCAGATTTATTTGTTTCGATTCATTGTGACGCTTTTACAAATAATGCATATGGAGCAGGCACATTTGTTTTAGGTTTACATCGATCTCAAGCTAATTTTGAAGTTGCAAAACGAGAAAATGAAGTGATATTTTTAGAAGACGATTATCAAGAAAATTATGAAGGTTTTGACCCAAACTCTCCTGAATCATTAATAGGAATGACTTTAATGCAAGAAGAATATTTAGATCAAAGTATATTACTGGCATCTCTAATACAAAATAATTTCACTAATAATCTGAAAAGAAAAGATCGAAGCGTTAAACAAGCTGGTTTTATGGTTCTTTATAAAAGTTATATGCCTAGTATTTTAGTTGAGACAGGTTTCTTAACGAACAAAAAAGAAGGAGCTTATCTTAATTCTTTAAAAGGTCAAAAAGAAATGGCTTATGAAATTGCTAAAGGAATAATAACTTATAAGAAGAGTTTATCATCTGTTACAGACAATCCACAAAATTCAATTATTAAAAAAGAAGAAATTGATGAAACTATTAAAATTGTTGAAAAACATATCTTTAAAGACTATACTTTTAAAGTTCAACTTGCAGCATCTAGTACTAAATTAAGTTTGGAACCCTATAATTTTAATGGATTGAAAGGTGTTTCAAGAAAAAAAGAAGGTAAATTGTATAAGTATTATTACGGTGGAACATCAGATTATAATAAAATACAATTAATGAAAAAATTTGCCAAAGAAAAGGGATATGAGTCTTGTTATATTGTAGTCTTCAAAGAAGAAAAAAAATTAAAACTTACCGATGTTTTAAATTCTGTAAACAAATAATCTTATTTCGTCAATTTATGTATAAATTTGTTAATAATCAAAAATACCTAACCATTGAAAATACCAAGAGAAGTTAAAACAGGACTACTTGCCATTTTCGCCATATTATTATTAATTTATGGCTATAGTTTCCTTAAAGGATCTGATCTTTTTTCTAAAGAAAGAACATTTTTTGTTTCCTATAAAAATGTAGCAGGACTTGCTGTTTCCGCTCCTGTAACCATAAATGGATATGCAATAGGGCAAGTTGAAAATATTGATTTTGAAAATGAAAAAGGCAGCTTATTAGTAACTTTTAAAATAAATAAGGATTTTGATTTTTCAAAAAATAGTATTGTTCGTATTTATAGTACTAGTGTGATAGGTGGTAATGCATTAGCTATTATACCTAATATAGATAAAAATAATATTGCTAAAAGTGGAGATACCCTAAAAGGTGAAATAGAAAAAGGAATGTTAGAGTCATTATCTAATAGCATAAAACCATTAGAAGATAAGATTTATAAAACGCTTTCTGGCCTTGACACCTTACTTTACAATTTTAACTCAGTTTTAAATGATGACACTAAAAACAATTTAAAAGATGCCATTGGAAGTCTAAATAAAACAATGAAATCTTTTGAAGGAGTTTCTTCAGGGTTAAATTCATTATTAATTGAAAACAAATCAAAACTGGACAGTACCTTTTCTTATCTTAAAACTACTACAAACAATTTAGCAAATTTTTCAGATTCGTTAGCACAAGTGGATATAAAAGCTATGGCTACAAATTTAGAATCTACTTTAGAAAGTTTTGATGCAGTAATGAAAAAAATTGAACTGGGTGAAGGTAGTATTGGTAAACTTGTGAATGATGAAAAACTTTACGATAACTTAGATGCTGCTTCTAAAGAATTGAAAGAATTATTAAGAGACTTAAAAGAAAACCCAAAACGTTATCTTCATATTTCGGTTTTTGGAAAGAAAGCAAAAGAATATAAAGTTACAGAAACCGAAAAAAAATAGTTAATGCAATACATCCCCAATATTCTGTTTTTAATTCTTCTTCTTCTTGGTTCGGGCTTTTTTATAAAAAATAGTAAAAAAATAGTCCGTAATATTAAATTGGGTTACAAGGGTAATGATTTAGATCATAAAAAAGAACGATGGACTAACGTATTTCGAATTGCATTGGGCCAGTCTAAAATACTTGTTAGGCCAATATCGGGAATACTTCATGTTGTTGTATATATTGGTTTTGTAATCATTAATATTGAAGTGTTAGAGATAATTATTGATGGCCTCTTTGGTACCCATCGTATTTTCTCTGGTTTAGGTACGCTTTATAATATTTTAATTGCTTCTTTTGAACTGTTAGCATTTTTAGTTTTAGTTAGTGTAATTATTTTTTGGATTCGTAGAAATATAAAAAGGATAAAACGTTTTTTATCCCCAGAAATGAAAGGTTGGCCAAAAAATGATGCTAATATTATTTTGTATTTTGAAATGGTTTTAATGTCATTATTTTTAATAATGAATGCTACCGATTTACAACTTCAAATATTAGGAGCTGAACATTATACAAAAGCTGGAAGTTTTCCAATTAGTAGTTTTTTATTACCACTTTTCGAAAACCTTTCACAAAGCAGTTTAATAATTTTAGAACGTTCTGCTTGGTGGTTGCATATTACTGGAATATTCATCTTTTTAAACTATTTATACTTTTCAAAACATCTACATATTTTATTGGCATTTCCTAATGTTTATTACGGCAGTGTATCACCTAAAGGGAAATTTAAAAATTTAGAGTCAGTAACAAATGAGGTAAAGTTAATGATGGATCCAACTGTCGATCCTTTTGCTACTCCAGCGGAAGGAGTTAGTGTTCCTGCAAAATTTGGAGCTAGTGATGTGTTAGATTTAAGTAGAACACAATTATTAAACGCTTATACCTGTACCGAATGTGGGCGTTGCACGAGTAATTGTCCAGCAAGTCAAACTGGTAAAAAATTATCTCCTCGAAAAATCATGATGGATACAAGAGACCGTCTCGAAGAAATAGGAAAAAACATTGATACCAACGGAGTATTTATACCAGACAATAAACAATTATTAGGAGACTATATAACTAAAGAAGAACTTTGGGCCTGTACTACTTGTAATGCTTGTGTTGAATCTTGCCCTGTAAGCATAGATCCTTTATCTATTATAATGGATATGCGTCAATATCTAGTTATGGAGCAATCTGCAGCACCTAATGAACTTAATATAGCAATGACCAATATTGAAAATAACGGTGCCCCTTGGCCCTATAATCAAATGGATCGATTGAATTGGAAAAATGAGTAATATGAAAAAAGAACATCTAAATATAAAGTTACAAAATAAAGTAATAGATGGTGAATTTGTTAGTCCAAGGCATCCTGATGGTATTAAAAATTATCTGATAGACATTGATGGTACTATTTGTGATGATATTCCAAATGAAGAGCCAGAAAGAATGTTAACGGCAAAAGTTTATCCAGATGCTTTAGAAACATTAAACAAATGGTATAAAGAAGGACATATTATTTGTTTTTTCACATCACGAACTGAAGAGCATAGAGAATATACTGAAACTTGGCTAGAAAAAAATGGTTTTAATTATCATTCTATGTTAATGGGAAAACCACGAGGAGGTAATTATCATTGGGTAGATAATCATTTGGTAAAAGCAACTCAATTTAAGGGTAAATTTACTGATTTGGTTGAAAAAAAAGTAACCATAAAAGTTTTTGATGATTAATATAAAAGTCGCCATAATTATATTGTTATCAGGGTTTTATTCCATATCAAATGCCCAATCAATTATTGGAGAGTGGGAAACATTTGATGATTTAACTGGTGATAAACTATCTGTAGTTGAAATTTATAATATCAACAATATTTATTTTGGAAAGATTACCCATTTATTTGAAGACCCTTTAGATTCAGTTTGTGATGAATGTACCGATGATAATCATAACAAACCAATTGTTGGTTTAGTAATTATTAAAAACTTAATTAAAGATGATGATGAATATAATGAAGGTACCATATTAGATCCAAACAATGGAAAATCATACAAATGTTATTTGGAATTGATAGGTGATAATAAATTAAAATTAAGAGGATATATTGGGTTTTCTATATTGGGAAGAACACAATATTGGCAAAGAAAAATATAAAAAATGAGTAATACATTAAAAGTGCCAACCATGGCTGAGCTTTTAGCTCAAGGGAAACAACCTGAAGTACTATTTTGGGTGGGCTGTGCTGGAAGTTTTGACGATAGAGCAAAAAAAATAACAAAAGCATTTGTAAAAATATTAAATAAAGCAAATATTGAATTTGCTGTATTGGGAGCTGAAGAGAGTTGTTCAGGAGACCCTGCTAAACGTGCAGGGAACGAATTTTTATTTCAAATGCAGGCAATGATGAATATTCAAGTTTTGGATGGTTATGAAATTAAAAAAATTGTTACTACCTGTCCTCATTGTTTTAATACCTTAAAGAATGAATACCCTAATTTAGGTGGGAATTATGAGGTAATGCACCATACCCAATTTTTAAAAGCCCTTCTTAATGAAGGTAGATTAAAAGTTGAAGGGGGAAAGTTTAAAGGAAAAAGAATTACGTATCACGATCCTTGCTATTTGGGTAGAGCAAATAATGAATATCAAGCACCTAGAGATTTGCTTAAAAAATTAGAAGTAGAACTTATTGAAATGCGAAGATGTAAATCTCAAGGTTTATGTTGTGGTGCTGGTGGTGCACAAATGTTTAAGGATGCTGAACCCGGTGAAAAAGAAATAAATATCGAAAGAACAGAAGAAGCTATAGAAACTTCACCTTCTATAATTGCTACTGGTTGTCCTTTTTGTAATACAATGGTAACCGATGGAGTGAAGTTTAAAAAGAAAGAAGGCGAAGTAGAAGTATTGGATATAGCAGAAATGATTATTAATGCAGATGAATTATAATAATGATAAAAGATTTTAAAGATTTACCTGATGATTCTAGACTATGGATTTATCAATCTAATAGAAAACTAAGCGAAATAGAAATTGGAATTATAGAACCGAAAATAATCGATTTTTTAAACCAATGGACTGCCCATGGAAAAGATTTGGATGCAGGGTATGAAATTAAATACAATCGTTTTATTGTTTTAGGATTAAATCAAGAAAATGCATCAGCCTCAGGTTGTAGTATTGATGCTTCTGTTAATTTTATTCAATCTTTAGAAAAAGAATTTGGAATTGATTTAATGGATAAAATGAATGTTACTTATTATAACGGAGATTTTATTGCTCATAAATCATTAATCGATTTTAAAAAAATGGCCAAAGCAAAATCGGTGTCTAAAAATACTGTGGTATTTAATAATTTAGTTAATACAAAAATCGACTATATTGAAAATTGGGAAGTTCCTGCAAAAGATAGTTGGCACAATAGATTTCTAGTATAGTTTTTGTTAACTTTTTTTTTATGAAAAAACTATTTTTAATCTTATTAGTTCTATTCTTTTCATTTACTGGAATTTCTCAACAGATATATCCTCTTTTAGTTGAAAACGATCAATTAAATCAAAAAAAATGGGTAGATAGTATTTATAATTCGATGACTCTAAAAGAAAAAGTTGGACAATTATTTATGGTAGATGTCTTCTCTAGTGATCCTAAATCGAAAAATGATAAAATTGATTCATTAATAAAAAACCAACATATTGGAGGAATCATTTTTTCTAAAGGAGGCCCAAAACGCCAAGCAAAGTTAAATAACCATTATCAAAACATCTCAAAAACACCTTTAATTATGGCAATGGACGCAGAATGGGGTCTAGCAATGCGTTTGGATTCTACTTTTGCCTATCCCTGGAATATGACACTAGGTGCCATTACTAATAATGAAATAATTTATAAAATAGGCAAACAAATAGGTGAGCATACCAAAAGAATTGGTATGCATATTAATTTTTCACCTGTTGTAGATATTAATACCAACCCAAACAACCCTATCATTGGAAATCGTTCTTTTGGAGAAGATCGTGATAATGTTACAGAAAAAGCATTATCGTATATGCGCGGAATTCAAAGTGTTGGAATATTGGCAAACGCTAAACATTTTCCTGGACATGGAGATACTGAAAAGGATTCGCATAAAACCTTACCAACCATTTCTTTTTCAAAAAAACGTTTAGACAGTATAGAATTATATCCCTATAAGAGATTAATAGAAGCAGGTTTAAGTAGTGTAATGATTGCTCATTTAAATGTACCTTCATTAGAACTTAGAGCTAATTTTCCTTCTTCTTTATCTAAAAACATTGTGACTAATTTATTGCAAAAAGATTTGGAATTTAATGGTCTGGTTTTTACCGATGCATTAAATATGAAAGGAGCTTCTAATTTTAAAAAACCTGGAGAAATAGATTTAGCTGCTTTTTTAGCTGGAAACGATGTGTTATTAATTTCAGAAAGTATTCCAAAAGCACAGCAACTTATAATGAATGCTTTTAATGACGGTAGAATAGTTGAAGCTCGTTTAGAACGTTCAGTTAAAAAGATATTATATGCAAAATATAAGGTGGGATTAAACAAATATCAACCTGTTGATATGAAAAATTTAGTGGAAGATTTAAATACTCCATTAGATAAAGTACTTTATGAAACGGCAATGAAAAATGCATTAACGGTAGTGAAAAACAAACGTTTAATCGTTCCTGTTAAAAAATTAGCGAATACCAGAATCGCTTATGTTCACTTTGGTGACGATTCAGGTGAATACTTTTTACGCCAATTGCAAAAATATACTAAGGTTGATTGGATAAAAGCAAAGACCTTAGACGAATACAATAAAAAATTAAAAGAATATGATCTTACAATTATTGGTTTTCATAAATCGAATGTAAATCCTTGGAAAGAATATAAGTTTACTGAACTAGAATTGACCAGATTATATGAAATAGCTAGGAATAACAAAGTAATATTAGATGTATTTGCTAGACCTTATTCATTATTAGACCTTAACGTAACTTCAAATATTGAAGGAATTATAATGTCCTATCAAAATAGTAAAGTTTCTCAAGAACTTTCTGCTCAATTAATTTTTGGAGCTATAACAGCTAAAGGTTCTTTACCAGTATCCATAGGCGAAAAGTTTCCATTAAATACAACAAATTTCACAAGAAACCAGAATAGATTGCAATATGGAACTCCAGAAAGTGTTGGAATTAATTCTATCAAGTTAAATAAAATAGATTCATTAGCTACTTTAGGTTTGATAGAAGATATGATGCCAGGCGCTCAAATTTTAGTGGCAAGGAAGGGAAAAGTTATCTACCATAAAACTTTTGGACATCACACTCAACAAAAGAAAATAAAAGTTTCAAAAGATGATGTTTACGATGTGGCTTCTTTAACCAAAATTTTGGCAACATTACCAATGATAATGGAATTAGTAGATAATGGAACTATTAACTTAAACACTAAAATTTCAGAACTATTACCAGATTATATAGGATCTAACAAAGAAGATATCACACTTCAACAAATGTTGTCTCATTATGCACGTATAAAATCTTGGATACCATTTTATATCAATACCTTAGATTCTTTAAAACAACCTGATATTAAGTACTATTCGAAGAATAAATCTAAAAAATTTAGTATTCAAGTGGCCAATGGTTTGTATGCGCGAAATGACATAAAAGACTCTATTTATCTTCAAATTATGGAAAGCGAATTATATCCTAAGTTAAAGTATAAATACAGTGATTTACCATATTATATTCTGAAAGAATATTTAGAAGATTACTATAATAAACCCATGCAAAATTTGGTACAACAACATTTTTATAAAACTTTAGGAGCTAATAACACGACTTACTTACCCCTAGAAAAATTTCCTCTAGATAAAATACCCCCAACAGAGGAAGATGACTATTTTAGAATGCAGAAAATTCAAGGTTTTGTAAATGACCAAGGAGCAGCTATTTTAGGAGGAGTAAGTGGACATGCTGGTTTGTTTAGTAATGCAAATGACATCGCTAAAATTATGCAAATGTATCTTTGGAAGGGTAGTTATGGTTCTATTACTTATTTAAGACCAGAAACACTCGATTTATTTAATACCTGTAATTATTGTGATGTTGATGTAAGGAGAGGAGTTGGTTTCGATAAACCTCAATTAGAAGATGTTGGTCCTACATGTGGTTGTGTTTCAATGGATAGTTTTGGCCATAGTGGGTTTACAGGAACATTTACCTGGGCAGATCCAGAGGAAGATATAATTTACGTCTTTTTATCAAATAGAACTTATCCAGACGCAACAAATAGAAAAATTATTAAAAATAATTTAAGAAGTGATATTCAAGAACTTATATATCAATCTATTGAGTATTAAATAAAACATTTAAAATTGATATTAATTAATTTAAAAAATTTGGTAAACCCTTTATTTATATGAAAATTGCTATTGTTTGTTATCCAACATTTGGAGGAAGTGGAGTTGTAGCCACTGAATTAGGGATTGCTTTGGCTGAACAAGGTCACGAAATTCATTTTATTACCTATAAACAACCGGTTCGTTTGCAATTATTACATAGTAATGTCCATTATCACGAGGTTACGGTACCCAATTATCCTCTTTTTCATTACCAACCCTATGAGCTAGCCTTATCAAGCAAATTGGTAAATATGGCGAAACTGCATGAAATAGAATTGGTACACGTTCATTATGCAATTCCACATGCCTATGCTGGTTATATGGCGAAGCAAATGTTAGCAGAAGAGGACATCTTTATACCTATGGTGACTACACTTCACGGTACTGATATTACATTGGTAGGAAATCATCCTTTTTATAAACCTGCTGTAACTTTTAGTATCAACAATAGTGATGCAGTTACATCGGTTTCTCAAAGTTTAAAAGACGATACGCTTCGTTTATTTGATATTAATAAGAAAATACATGTAATCCCAAATTTTATTGACACAAAAAAATTAGATAACTCATTTTCAGACTGCGAACGTGATTTAATTGCTTCTGTAGATGAAAAAATTATTACTCACATCAGTAATATTAGAAAAGTAAAACGTGTTGATGATGTTATAGAAATTTTTGATCGTATTCAACAGAAAATGCCTGCAAAATTAGTAATTGTAGGAGACGGACCAGAAAAAAAATCATTAGAAATATTATGCAAGGATAAAGGAATCACAGAAAAAGTGCTTTTTGTAGGTAATAGCCATGAAGTAGATAAAATATTATGTTTTAGTGATCTGTTTATTCTTCCGTCAGAGCATGAAAGTTTTGGTTTGGTAGCTTTAGAAGCGATGGCTTGTGGAGTTCCTGTGATATCAAGTAACGCAGGAGGTTTACCTGAAGTTAATATACAAGGTGAAAGTGGATTTTTAAGTGATGTAGGTAATGTTGATGAAATGTCAGAAAATGCAATAAAAATACTACAAGACCCTGAAATGTTACTAAAATTTAAAAAGAAAGCAAAATTGATCGCCAAAAGATTTGAAACTAAAGCGATAGTTCCAATGTATGAAGAGATATACAAAAATGCTTTAAATGCGCTTTCTGTTAAAAAAAATAACCTTTAGCTATTCATAAATAAGAAATACCAATTTTAGTAATAGTTAAAATTATATTACTATTTTCTGTTACCAATAATCAGTTGGATAATAATTGAAATAAACATTACAATGGTGCAACCTACTAGGTTTAACCATAAATAAGGCATTAAATCAATATACCATAAATAAATAATAATTAATTGTGTAATTATTGCCGCCCAAAAAACAGCATTGCTTTTTACATATTTAATAAAAAATGCCAATAAGAATACTCCTAAAACATTTCCATAAAAAATAGAACCAATAATATTTACCAATTGTATTAAATTATCAAATAAATGTGCAACACAAGCAATTGATATTGCTATAAGACCCCATAATAAAGTAAACCATTTAGAAGCTTTGACATAATGTTGTTCATCCCTAACCCTTACATTTCGTTTGTATAGATCTATTGCAGTTGTAGATGCCAAAGCATTTAGTTCTGAAGCAGTACTTGACATAGCAGCACTTATAATAACGGCTAATAATAAACCTATCAAACCACGAGGAAGGTTTGTTAAAATAAAATGAATAAATACATAATCCTTATCATTGGTTTCAGCATCTGGATTTGCTTTTAAGATCAATTCTTTTGTTTGCGCTCTCAAACCATTCTCTAGGGAATTTAGATATGTAATTTCATTTGAAATGTTTTTTTTATCTATTATATTTTCTACATTAAAATATAATAATTGCTTGTCTTTTATCGCTAATTCTATTTCTTTTTTATTAATTTCTAATTGATGAAATTCTGCAGCAAACTCTGAATTCCTAACATCCTCGATTGCAATAGGATTAAAATTTAAAGGAGATTCATTAAATTGATAAAAAACAAATACCATTACACCAACCAACAAGATAAAAAACTGCATCGGTACTTTTAACAGGCCATTCATAATTAAACCCATTTGACTTTCTTTTACCGATTTACCACTTAAGTATCGTTGGACTTGACTTTGATCAGTCCCAAAATAAGAGAGTGCTAAAAAAGTTCCTCCAATGATACCACTCCAAAAAGTATATCGATTATCAAGATTAAAAGAAAAATCTAATATATCAAGTTTGCCATTTGCACCCGCTAATTCTAAAGCTTTTGTAAATGAAATCTCTTGGGGTAAATAATTTAATATAATTAAAAAAGTAATAAACATTCCAGCAAAAATGACAGCCATTTGTTGCTTTTGAGTAATGCTAACAGCTTTTGTTCCGCCACTTACCGTATATATAATTACCAATGACCCGATGATCACATTTAGAGTTACTAAATCCCATCCCAACACTGCAGATAGTATAATTGAGGGTGCAAATATAGTTATACCTGCAGCGAGTCCTCTTTGAATTAAAAATAGAATTGCCGTTAAACTCCTCGTTTTTAAATCGAATCTACTTTCTAAATATTCATAAGCAGTGAAAACTTTTAACTTATCATACAAGGGTATAAATACCATACAAATAATTACCATTGCAATCGGAAGGCCAAAATAAAACTGAACAAATCCCATTCCATCGTGATACGCCTGACCAGGAGTTGATAAAAATGTGATAGCACTTGCTTGAGTTGCCATTACACTTATACCAATAGTCCACCAGTTTGAGGAGTTACCACCTTTTAAATAATCAGTGACATTTTTATTGTTTCGAGTTTTATAAGTTCCATATAGTACAATAAATAATAGTGTTCCGATAAGTACAATCCAATCTATTATTTGCATATTATGAGAAGTTAATCATTAAACAATAAAAGAGGACGATGTAAATTACGTTTATAATAAGAACCCAAGTATATCTTTTCTTCCAAGTAAATTTTAAATTTTCTTCTTTCATAAGCTTAGTTTTATAATTTTAATTACTTACCAATTGACAATAAATTAGCAAATAATCGATAAGCTCCAGATACTCCTGCCGGTAGTTCTCTAAAGAAACTTATACCAGTATAAATATAATATCCTTTTCCATAGGATGCAACCAACAAAGAGCCTTTTGTTTGTTCACTAACTGTATCGCTCATTCCTAAAATTGGTGTAAATTCTTTCCCCCATTTATTTGGAAAATAAAGACCTCTTTCCTGTACCCAATTATCAAAATCTGAACTTGTAATTTTATTTGGATAGTTTAATACTTGATGATCAGGAGCCAAGAAAGTAACTTCAGAAAATTCGTCTGTTACCCGATCTTTAGAAAGCGTTAATTGATAAGGAGCAAATTCTTTAGTAACGAGTCGATGACTGGTATTGTATTGAAGTAATAATGTCCCGCCATTTTCGACATAACTATTTAATTCGGGTTGTTTAAAAGCTAATTCAGGTACTGTATTAAAGGCTCTTATACCAACGACAATAGCATCAAATTGATTTAAATATTCAGAAGTTATTTCAGATGGATTTATTGAAGTTACTTGATACCCAATCTGTTCTAAGCTTTCTGGAATTGCATCTCCAGCTCCTTTAATATATCCAATATTTTCGCCTTTTTTTTCTATACTTATATGGACTACTTTTGCTTCAGCATTTAATAATACTTGTTGCAATGGAATGTAGTCATAATCAATAGTAAACAATTCCTTTTGATGCGATTGATTTCCTACTGTAAGAGTGGGTATTAGTTTACCTTCACTTTGATTCTTAGGTGGAGTGACTGAAAATGTTAAGGTTGCGTCGTCCCCATTTTTAGAAATAGAAAACTTTTGTGATTCGGGAGAAATTAGCCAACCATTTGGTGATTCAAGTTTAACAGATCCATTTAAATTATCTTTTCCTGCTCTCACTGTTATAGGAATTTGTTTTGCATTGTTATCTGAAAATATGATTACTTTCTCTTGAATACTTACAGTTGCTTCTGGTAAAACGTCAAAGGGTTGATAAACTTCTCCTTTAACAGGATCATTATATTTGTATACTAAGTTTTTTTTATAAGTTAAATTCTTTCCATTGATAGTTAACTGAAAAGTAATTGGAAAATTCATTGTCTTTTCCGGAAGACCTATATTATTTTTATCGCTTACCTGGTACATACCTATAGTACCTTTTTCATTTAGCCAATAAGGTGCACTATAATTTTTATAATTAAAAGTACCTGCTACACTTTCAATAACTGTTTTTTTGTTTTTTTCAAGTTTATAAGGTTTTAAGTTCGTTGGAAAAGAGATAAAGGTTGAATTAATCGATCCTAATTCAATGTTTGTATTAGACCTATTAATTACTTCAATGGTAATTTTCACTTCACCATTTCTTACGGCATTTTGTTGATCTGCAACCGCTTCTATATAAAGTCCTAAACAATCTGAAATAAGTTTTTTTATTTCTTTCAATTTTATTGTTTTCCAATGTTCTTGGGGAAGATTTAGAATGAGTTCATAAGCTTCTAATAATTTTGGAATCATAAACGAAGGTTCCTTAAAATTAAAGTTTTTTTCTAAGTCATAAAGTATAAGCCCAATTTCTTTTCCACCCTCAATGCGAGACCAAGTAGTATCTATACCATCAAATAAATTTGCTTTATTATCTGGAAAATCTCCTTTAAGAAATTCTAAATATTCTGTTTGGCTTCCTCTAGAGCCCGTATTTCCAAATCCTTGTGATTTATGCATACTCCTACTTAATGCAGCTATTTCACCATTAGATAATCCCATGTTAGAATAGTAATTACCTGTCTCTATTTCCATTAAATTACCCTTATCTGCATTTTTAAACTTTTCTTTAGAACCATAAAACCACCAAGAGGTATTAAAAAGCAATCTTTTTGGTTGCCAAGTACCATATTTTTTAGCAGATTCAGGATATTTATTTGCATCTCCAACTAAATCAAAAGCTTCAAAGCTTAGCATCGCAGAAGCGGTATGATGTCCATGAGTACTTCCTGGGTTTCTATGGTTAAAACGGTTGATAATGATGTCTGGTTGAAAACGTCGGATGTTTAGAACTACATCACTTAATACGTCTTTTTTATTCCATATTTCAAGGGTTTCATCTGGATGTTTAGAATAACCAAAATCATTTGCTCTAGTAAAATATTGTTGACCTCCATCCGTTTTTCTGGCTGCAATAAGTTCTTGAGTTCTTATAACACCTAATAATTCTCTAATTTCTGGCCCAACTAAATTTTGACCACCATCACCTCTTGTCATAGATAAATAAGCGGTTCTTGCATTAATATCATTTGATAAAAAAGAAATTATTCGCGTGTTTTCGTCATCGGGATGCGCTGCGATATACATGGCAGAACCTAAAAAGTTTAATTTTTGTAGCTCATGAAATATTTCAGATGAGCTTGGTTTATCTGGTTGCTGTGAAAATAAGAGGGAGATATTTACTAATAAAGCAAAAATTACTAAAGTGTTTTTTTTCATGAATGATAATTTTTTTTTAAATATCAAATATACCTAAAAGATAAAAAACTAAAATAATTTTGTGATATTATAAAGACTAGTTAAAGATTTACTTTTTAGCAATGTTTAATAACGTTTTATAAACTAAATGAGTGGGTAATCCCATCACATTAAAAAAGGATCCTTCAATTTTACAAACTCCTACATGACCTAACCATTCTTGAATACCATAACTGCCGGCCTTATCAAAGGGTTGATAGGTTTTTATATAATAATTAATTTCTTCATCTGTTAGTTCATTAAACCAAACTTTCGTGGTATCATTTATCGTTTTTTGAAAATATTTTCCTGTAAATGTAACCGAGGTAATTACGCTATGCATGCTACTACTAAATAATTTTAACATTCTAAAAGCATCCGCTGTATCATTAGGTTTTTCTATGGCTTTTCCATCTTGCCAAACTATAGTATCACTGGTAATGAGTAAATCATTATCAGCTAAATTTTGAAATGCATCTGCCTTTAGTTTAGATAAGTAATCGGTTATTTCAACTCCTCGCAAGCTATCAGGATATTTTTCTTCAGTTTCTTTTAATTGAATACTAAAATCAATATCCATTTCTTTAAAAAAACGTTGTCTTCTTGGTGATTTTGAAGCAAGAATTATATTGTAATTTTTTAATTTTTCAGAAAGCATATCAATTTTTTAATGAGAATTAAGTTATAATTCAGTTAATACAAAAGTATATAATAGTATGGAACCCATATTTAAAAGCATCATAATTTTTAACAATTTTGAAATAAAGACATAATCATATTTATTGGATGCATCCCATATTTTAATACTAATAAAGAGTAAAGGAGCTAAAACAAATACCAAATAAAAAACAACGGCAATTGTATAGTTATATAAATGGATACAAATATAATTTACCGTTCCAAACATGGCTAAAACAGTCATTAAAAAAGCAATGTAAGAAGCTCTTTTTCTTCCTAATACAATAGGTAGGGTACTTAAATCCCCGTTTTTATCACCATCAATATCTTTGATGTCTTTAATAATTTCTCTAATTAAATTCATAAAAAATATAAAAAAAGCATAATTTAATACGATACCAAAAAGAAAGGATTGATGTTTTTGATTAAGGAATGTAATGGCTGGAACTACATCAAATAATCCAACGATTATAATACTAAAAGCAATTAATGCAGATATGATTAAATTGCCAATAATGAAAATCGTTTTTATAAAAGTAGCATATAAATAAAGTAGGGCAGAGGCAATTATAAAAAACGCTGAAAATTCGGGTTTTCCAATTTGATTAGAAATATAAAAACCCAGACCAACACCAATACTATTAAAAATAATAAAAAGATAATTTGCGTTCTTTTCAGTTATCTTATTACCAATGATAACTTTTTTTGGCACATTGATACTATCAATTTTAACATTGGATATATCAATGATAATATTTCCTGCAGCTGCAATACTAACAATTGCAATCATCAACAATATAAATAGAAAATTATTAAGAATCAGATCTGCCCCTAAAGGGATAAAGAAACCATATCTAATTAGAACTTGTATCAAAACTAAAAGTAATAAATTTTGATAACGTATTAATCTTAAATAATTCAAAGGATAAAAAATATTATAGGTTAATCATATTTAGCACTTACACTATCGATGTTTAACCATTTATTTTGAACTTTTAGCACCTGTTCTATAACATCTCTAACACAACCTTTTCCACCTTTTTTATGTGAAACATATGTCGCTATTCTTTTAATTTCTTGAACAGCATCTTGAGGACAACACGGTAAACCAACCTCTTTCATTACTTGTAAATCTGGAATGTCATCACCCATATAAAGTACTTGTTCTTTGTGTATAGATTTTTCTTTCAAATAGGAATTCATCGTTTCAGTTTTATGATGTGCTCCGAGGTAAACATCGCTAATTCCTAAACCTTTTAACCTTAAACGCACTCCTTCATTATTGCCCCCAGAAATGATGCAAATATTAAAGCCTTTATCTACAGCAGTTTTTAAAGCAAAGCCATCTTTTGTATGCATTTTTCGATACATCTCTCCATTGGTGGTTACCATAATAGATCCATCGGTTAATACACCATCCACGTCAAATATTAAAGTGGTAATTTTACTGAGGTATTTTTTGTAACTCATAGGTTAAAGATTATTATATTTTTTTAAAATTGAATTTGTTAAGTCTTGATAAATATCTTTATAAGGGCTCTCTTTTAATAAATTCAACTGTTTTTCAATCGTTTTTTTATCATTTCTTTTGGCAGGACCAGTCTGAGCTTCAGCGGGAGAAAGGTTATTAATTTTATTTGCAGTTTCCATGATTAAAGGTTTTAATAAATCGAAAGATAAAGATTGTTCTTGCATTAAATCATTAGCAACCTGATATAAATAATTCACAAAATTATTAACTATTACTGCACTTAGATGAATTTTTTCTCTTTTTTCTGAAGAAACCGTTAACACATTTTTAGAAATCGAACTTCCTAACTGTTTTAATAAGTCCAAATCAGTATCATTATCAGCTTCTATACAAATTGGGATTTCAGAAAAATCTACTTTACTGTTTTTGGAGAAACTTTGTAATGGATAAAAAACACCTTTTCTGTTTTTACTTGAAAGAGCTCTCATAGGAACACTTCCTGAAGTATGTACTAGCAATTTATTTTTAATAAGTAAACGTTCTGAAAATTTAATTATAGCATCATCAGGAACAGTAATAATATAAAGATCTGCTTCTTTAATCTCAGTTAATAAAGAGGTTTTATGCAAAGTTGAAGGAAAAAAGACTAATGATTTTTCACTGTGATTGTAAACCTGTATGATTTTAAAATTTGATGAGTTATGGATTGCCTTCCACAAATGTGAAGCAACATTACCCGCTCCTAATAAAACGATGGATTTCATAGTACGAAGATAATAATTTTTAAAAGTTAATAGCTTGCTAAATAAATGAAACATTAATAATGCAATAAATTCTTCTAATTTATTTAAAATATATTCTGTAAATACTATTGAACTTGTGAAGCTATATCAAGTCTAATTCAGGATATTTATATAGAATTAAGTGAAGATAAATTTAGGGATATCATTTTGAGATATTACTATATTTTTAGTTTAAAAATATAGTTTTTTATTTGAATTTGAGAATAGCAAACCAAAAAATTAGGACTTTAAAAATTAGTATAATTACGATTATAAATAACTTTCAAAACAAACCAAAACTGTAGTTATAATCATTAATAATTATCAGATAATTACTTAAATTTGCTGAAACTTAATCTTACATGATAAAGAAAATATTTTCTATTCTTTTTTCTACACGTTTAACTGCTGTTTTATTTATTGTTTTTGCAGCTGCAATGGCAACAGGAACATTTTTAGATGCCTCTGCTGAAACTTCTCCAACACCTTACACTAGAGAATTGGTTTATAATGCTTGGTGGTTTGAAGCAATATTGGTAGTGTTTATGATTAATTTCATAGGCAATATAGGTAAGTATCGTTTATTTAGAAAAGAAAAATGGGCAACATTAACACTGCATTTAGCATTTATTTTAATTATTATAGGCGCTTTTATTACCAGATATATAAGTTTTGAAGGTGTGATGCATATTCGTGAGGGTGCTACTGAAAATACCATGCTTTCTTCAGATGCCTATATAACAACTTTTATTGATGGAGATTATGAAGTTGACGGTGTTCAGCAAAGACGAACTATATCACCAATTCTTGTAAGGTTATCTGAGAAATTAAATAACTATTTTGAAATAAATTCCGATTATAATGGCCAAGAAGTAACCATTAAATATAAAGACTATATAAATAATGCAAAAGAAAGTGTTGTTCCTGCTGAGGGTGGTAAAAATTATTTAAAGTTAGTAGAGGCTAGTGATGGAGAGCGTCATGATCATTGGATAGGAGAAGGAGAGGTTTTAAACATTCACAATGTATTAGTTTCCTTTAATAACCAAACCGAAGGAGCTATCAATTTAATTTATAATGACGGAGTCTATTCAATTGCTTCTCCCTTTGAAGGCGAATGGATGCGCATGGCTGATAAAAAGAAAGGTGAATTATTAAGTGACTCGATTCAGCCTTTAAATTTACGATCTCTTTACCAAGTTGCAAACATGTCTTTTGTAATCCCTGATCCTGTGATGCCAGGCGATTTTGGTATTGTTAAAGCACCTAAAGATGAACCCACTAATATGAGTGCTATTACTTTTGAAATAAGTTCAAATGGAGAATCTGAAACAGTATATGTGCTTGGTGGAAAAGGAGTAACTAAAAGCCCAGTAGTTACTGAATTAGCCGGACTTAAAATTTATTTAGCCTATGGTTCAAAAGAATATAAACTTCCATTTAGTATAACATTAAATGATTTTATAGCTGATAAATATCCGGGCACTCTAAAAAATTATTCAGCATTTAAAAGTAAGGTTACCGTAAATAAAAGTGATACTGAATTCTATGATTACGATATATTTATGAACAATATATTAGACGAGCAAGGCTATCGTTTATTTCAATCTTCTTTTGATGGAGATGAAAAAGGAACCATACTTTCAGTTAACCATGATTTTTGGGGTACTTGGATTACTTATATTGGTTATACCTTATTATACTTTGGTTTAATGGCTATTTTATTTGATAAAAACACTCGTTTTGCAGATTTAAAAAGAATGCTTGAAAAAGTAAAAAAGAAAAAAACAGCTTTAATTACCATGCTACTGGTGTTAATTTCTTTTACTGGGTTTACACAAAATGAAAATTCACATAGGACTAATATTTCAAAAGAAAAGTTAGATTCAATTATTGTTGCGAATGCAGTTAGTAAAGAACATGCAGCCAAGTTTGGCCATTTGGTAATTCAAGATGATGGTAGAATGAAACCAGTAAATACTTTTGCTAGTGAATTATTAAGAAAGATAAGTAGAAAAAACATTTATGAAAGTCTTGATGCGAATCAAGTTTTTGTTTCAATGATCGAGTTTCCTAGATTATGGTTGGAGGTACCCATTATGTCTTTAAAGTGGCAGAATGATAGTATTAGAGAAATCATAGGTATTAATAAAGACGTTAGTCGTTTCTCATTAATGGATTTAATTGATGAAAATGGAAATAATAAATTAGGACCCTATATTGAAGATGCATCAAAAACTACCAATAAAAATCAGTTTCAAAAAGATTTCATGAAAGCATATGAAAACTTTTACTTATTAAATCAAGCGCTAAGTGGTAGTATGTTAAAAATTTTTCCAATTCAGGACGATGAAAATAACCGTTGGGTTTCCTATCCAGAATTGACAGAGGTAAATTATAGTAAAAAGGATTCTGCTATTGCTAAAAATATACTTCCTTATTACTTTGAAACATTGCGAGAAGCTAGAAAAAATGGAAATTACAATACTGCAGATGATTTATTAGAAGGAATTACAAAGTTTCAAAATAAATTTGGGGCAAATGTGATGCCTACAGAGAATAAAATAAATGCTGAAGTATTATATAACAAAGTGGATATATTTAATCGCTTGTATAAATATTTTGCAGTGGTTGGAATGCTAATGTTTGTTTTTATAATTCTTCAAATTTTTAAAGAAAACAAGTATATTAATACGATTGTTAAGTTTTTTAAATACTCCATTTGGATATTATTTGTTTTACTTACATTAGGATTAATAGCCAGGTGGTATATAAGTGGACATGCTCCATGGAGTGATGCGTATGAATCTATTATTTATGTAGGTTGGGCTACCGTATTTTTTGGTTTGGCCTTGGGTAAAAAAAGTTATTTAACGATTGCATCTACCGCATTTGTCGCAGCTATTATATTATGGGTAGCTCATGAAAACTGGATAGATCCTGCTATTTCTAATTTACAGCCTGTTTTAGATAGTTACTGGTTAATGATTCACGTTGCAGTTATAGTGGGTAGTTATGGTCCTCTTACATTGGGTATGATTTTAGGATTGACTTCGTTACTTTTAATGGTTCTTACCAATAAAAAGAATTTCAAAAAAATGAAATTAAATATTAAAGAGCTTTCAATAATTACTGAAATGGCTTTAACAGTAGGATTAGTTATGCTTACTATAGGAAATTTTTTAGGTGGTCAATGGGCTAATGAAAGCTGGGGACGGTATTGGGGCTGGGACCCTAAAGAAACTTGGGCATTGATTAGTATTATGATTTATGCTTTTGTTATTCACATGCATTTAGTACCAGGTTTAAGAGGTAAATGGACTTTTAACTTTGCTTCTGTAGTAGCGTATGGATCTATTATGATGACTTATTTTGGTGTAAACTTTTATTTAACAGGATTGCATTCTTATGCTAGTGGTGATGTGCCAATTACTCCGAGTTTTGTTTGGTATTTTACATTTTTTGTTTTTGTTTTGAGTGCAGTAGCATATATCAATTACAAAAAGTATTTTATAAAATAAGGTGAATCTTTAAAAATTCACCTTTTTTATGAATTAATTATCTTTAATCCATAGTTATAATTAATGTTTCAAGTTCATTATCTACTCTTAAAACAATACTATTGGTAGTTATTTAAATTACTATTTTGCATAACAATACTTCCGTTAGAAGTACCAAGTTGTGAAACCATACTGTAATTATAATTACCAAATTGAGAAACAAAACTTCCATTTGAGGCTCCATTCTGGTTGTTAATAGATGTATTACGATTACCTATTTGAGCTACTAAACTTTCGTTTGAGTTTCCGAATTGTAGAAGCTCATTACTATTAAAATTTCCTAATTGTTCAACATCAGAATTATTTTTATTACCATTTTGTATGGCTAAGCTTCCATTAGAACTCCCATATTGATCAACGGTACTGGAATTATCATTTCCAAGTTGATCAATAAAGTTAGTATTGTTAGCTTCTTCTTGAATAACATCACTAGTATTATCCATTCCTACCTGTAGAACTTCAGATTCATTAGCATTACCATCTTGATTTACAATGTTAGTATTTCTAGTTCCAATTTGTTCTAAATTGGATACATTGGCAACCCCTAATTGCACTACATTAGAAACATTAGTCGATCCATCTTGATTTACAATACTAATATTTGCGTTTCCAATTTGTTCTAAGTTTGATAGGTTAGAAATTCCTAACTGGACTAGACTAGAAAAATTGTTTGATCCATCTTGATAAACAATAGAACGGTTAGTTGCACCTATTTGATCTACATAAGTGTTATTAGCTAATCCAATTTGATTGATTTCACTGTGGTTAGATTGAGCAAAATTAACAGTCGCTGACATTAAGGTTATTGCACAGAAAATTATTTTTTTCATAATTAAATTATTTTAATGATATTTTTATTGTTGTGTATTGTTTAAATACTGTTAAATGTTAGTTGTAGATGAAATCTGGTTGATTTTCTAAGAGCCTATAGTCATCTTCTATATGTTCACTAATTTGAAGCTTTTTATATAAATCTTTAGTGTAATCGATAACATCATTTTCTTTAATTTTAAGCTTATTCGCAATTTTTTTGTTTGCTTTTCCTTCAGAAATATATTGCAATAACTTTATTTCAATACCATTTAAATCGTATTGCATTATTAAGTTTTCTAAATACACATCTTCTACCAGTTTTTCTACATGATTTCTTGTTACAACATCTTGTCCTTCAAGAAATATTTGCATTTCGGTTTGTCTTATTTCACTTTCATCTTTAACAGCTTGCATTCGATACATTATAGCATAAGATAGAATCAACACCTCGAATAAGGTTGCCACCTTTAGATGAATTGCTTCTGTAAATAGAAAATCGATACTCAATGGTTTTAATAAAAAATAATCTATGTAAAACAATAGAGGAACAAATGTTCCTAAAACATAAATTTTAACATAATTATTTTTACTAAATAATAAAACTCCAGCTATAAAATAAAAACTCAATACACTAAACAAAATAATATTTACAATATTAGTTAAGGTATGATTAAAATTAACCCATGAGCTTATTAATAATAAAAACGCGACACCAAACGATACCATAGAAATCTGACTTAATTTTGGGAAATATTCTTTTATAGTAAGGTATTTATCTGTAAATAAACTATGCAATCCAATTGCTAACAACAACAATGTAGATTGTATGATGTAATTTTGTGTTAGCCCTTCAATTCCAATTAATGGAAATAAACCTTCTGCAAAAAATAATGCAATAACCAAACCAGCAACAGTAGCTGAGAATTTCAAAAACAGAATTTCATCAAATACAAAAAAGTATAATAAATTTAATAGGACAATTGTTAAAGCAAATCCATAAAATAATCCTTGGTTAAATAAATTCCCTTGATATTGAATTGGAGTTACTAATGTATTAGATCGAATTTCTTTTTGACTATTTTTTTTGTAGGAATTTTCTCTTATCGAAGGAGAACCTCCAAAACTAGAAATATCAGAATAATAATTATAAGAACCTTTAACACTTATGTTATTATCCGAATAATTGGTTTTATTCAACTTATTAAAATTAAATAGTTGATTTAGTTTATTTGGGCCATTAAGGTATTCAAAATTAGCAGTTTTAACTTCTTTATCCTGTATAGGATTGATGGCATAAACTGTATTTTTAAGCATAAAAAATACAATAAAAAGAAATAAAAACTTTTGATATAATCGAAGTTTCATAATAAGTAAGTTTAATCGTTTAGGATTGGCAATATACAAAATAATTACACTTAAACTATTAAATATGTATTTAATCGATATTATTGCATAAAAAAATGACTGTCTTAACAAAACAGTCATTTTAAAATATATTAGAATATTTAATATAAATACTAATTTCCTACCATATCTTCAGGTTTTACCCATAAATCAAATTCCTCTTCAGTAACATAACCCAATCTAACTGCTTCTATTTTTAATGTAGTACCATTTTTATGAGCTTTATTAGCTATTTCTGCAGCTTTATAATAACCAATCTTAGTGTTCAGTGATGTAACTAACATTAACGAATTGTTTAATTGTTTTTTGATGATTTCAAGATTTGGTTCAACACCAACAACACAATTTACATCGAATGAAACACAAGCATCACCAATTAATTGTGCAGATTGCAAAAAGTTAGCAGCCATAACAGGTTTAAATACGTTTAATTCATAATGTCCTTGCATTCCTCCAACACTAATTGTCATGTCATTACCGATTACCTGTGCACAAACCATTGTTAAAGCTTCCGCTTGAGTAGGATTAACTTTTCCGGGCATAATTGATGAACCAGGTTCATTAGCAGGAATAGTTATTTCACCAATACCACTTCTAGGTCCGCTAGCTAACAATCGAATATCGTTTGCAATTTTATTTAAAGAAACTGCTAATTGTTTTAAAGCACCATGAGACTCTACAATTGCATCTTGAGCTGCTAATGCTTCAAATTTATTTTTAGCAGTTATAAAGGGTAAGTTCGTAAACTTTGCAATATAAGCAGCAACATTTTCTGAATACCCCTTAGGAGTATTTATACCAGTACCAACTGCTGTGCCACCTAAAGCCAATTCTGATAGATGTGATAAGGTATTTTTTAAAGCGCTAATTCCATGTTCAAGTTGAGAAGCATATCCACTAAATTCTTGTCCTAAAGTAATTGGAGTAGCATCCATTAAGTGTGTTCGTCCAATTTTAACTACATCTTTGAAATCTTTTGATTTTTTATATAAAGTATTGTGTAATTGTTTAACACCTGGAATTGTAACTTCAATTAATTTTTTATAAGCAGCAATGTGCATTCCAGTAGGGAAAGTATCATTAGAAGATTGAGACTTATTTACATCGTCATTAGGAAGCAATGTTTTTTCACCTTCTCCGACGATTTTACCAGCTAATTGATGTGCACGGTTTGCAATAACTTCATTTAAATTCATATTGCTTTGAGTGCCACTTCCAGTCTGCCAAATAACTAATGGAAATTGATCGTCATGCATACCGGTCAATATTTCATCACAAACTGCAGCGATTAAGTCTCTTTTTTCTTCTGAAAGAACTCCTAATTCACAATTGCTATAGGCAGCAGATTTTTTTAAATATGCAAAGCCGTATATTATTTCTAAAGGCATTGAAGCTGTGGCTCCAATTCTAAAATTATTACGAGATCGCTCTGTTTGAGCACCCCAGAGTTTGTCGAAAGGGACTTTTACATCTCCTAAAGTATCTTTTTCAATTCTGTAGTTCATAATATAGTATTTGAAGAGTTACAAAGGTAAGCAAATGGCTAATTTTACTCAACTAAAATTGTTTATTTCCTGTTAATAATTTACAGTATTTATTGTTTTTTTTCAAAAAAGCATGGTATATTTGACTCATTACTTAAAACACGCTTTATTATGTTTGATTTTGACCAATACTTAGGTTTCTTAGCATTTTTAACTATTGTAACAATTGGGTTTTGGTTAATGATATTTTTAATATCCATACTTCCTTACTGGATTGGTGGTACATTATTAGAAAGGTGGAAATTAAGCCGTGAAGCTAAAAGAAAAGAAAAGAATTAAAGTTTAATAGTATACATAAAAAAAGGGTTGTGATTATTTCACATCCTTTTTTTTATGGCATTTAATTATAAAATAGCTTGAATAGCTTCCATAGTTCTTGCTATAGCTGCTTTATTTCCATTTACAACAATTGGTCGTTCTATTAATTTTGGATACTTTACCATAGCTTTAATAACTTCAGTATTCGATAATTCTTTCCCTTTATAATGTTCCTTCCATTCTCGTTCATTCTTGCGAACTAGTTCTATTGGTTCAATCTTTAATAATCGAATTACTTCTGATAAAGTATCTTCGGTAAAGAGCTCTTTGGTATAGTTTATTATGTGTGGGTGTAAATTTAAACTTTCAAGCATTGAGCAACAAATTCTTGATTTATTACATCGAGGATTATGGTATATAGATATCATAATTGTTTAATTATTGGTTAATCTATCAATCTCTTGTCGATAATCATATTGTAAATCCTCATGTAGTAATGAAATCTTTTTTTCTACAAAATCCATATTCCTTTGAAACAAATTAGCCAAGGCTTTACTTTTAAATATTGAAGGATAAAATTGCTTTAACTTTTTTGAAAAGTAGAGTAGGAGTTCAACTTCTGTTTCTTTGTTTTGTGAATAACGAATGTATTTTTTTAAAAGTCTTAGTATTTTTCGAATACTTTTTCTCATGTAAAAATAGCTGTCTGTATTTATGGAATCAAATTCAATATCTATTGTTCTTTGGATACTTTCGATATATTTTTCTTCATCTGAAATTTCAAATAACAAATAGGTTAATAGTTCTTTATTTTCTTTCTTAAAGCGAGATAAACGAAGGCAAATTTCTAATAGCTCACTATGAGATTTGTAATTTAGTTCTGTTTTTACTTCTTTTAAAGTTGCAGCTTTCATGTATTGCAAAGATAATTGTTTAATTAATAAACTCTAGTCAACTCACCAAATTCTAATATCTTTCCGGTTGTTGTTTTTAATGAAAGTTTTTTAATGTCTATATTTTTTGACGGAAAATATGTTTGAACTGTATTTCTAATAAGTTCTTCTTTTAGTTTTGGAGAATAGGTGTTAATAATCAAAAATCCTTTTTTACTTAATAATTCACTTGCTATTTCTACCAGTTCAGGAAATTTTGTCTCTATTTTCCATCGTTCTTTCTTAATACCTATTCCAAATGCTGGTGGATCCATAATAATACCATCATATTTTTTACCTCTTTTAACTTCTTTTTTTGCAAACTTTAAAGCGTCATCTAAAACCCAATGAATTCCTTCTTGTTTGGAACTTTCCATATTGTTTTTGGCCCAAGTAATAATTTGTTTTACGGAGTCGCAATGATAAACTTCACTATTTTTAGAATTTGCTATTAAAGAAGCTCCTCCAGTATATGCAAAGAGATTTAAAAACTTAGAGTTATTAGAAAGGTGATTACTAATAAACTCCCAATTAATCTGTTGTTCAGGGAATATACCAAGGTGCTTAAATTTTGTTAAACGCAAGTTAAACACACATTTATTAAAAGAAATTTGCCAATTTGGAGCTTTATGATCATTTAATACGGGAAAATTTTTTTTTAATGAATTCCAAGCTCCCGCATTAGTACTTAATTCAATAAACTCATAATGTGCTCTTTGATTCCAATCATCTATGGAAAGAACAGGCTTAAAGTAAGCATTTCTATCAGGACGAATGGTAATAATGGTTCCCCAACGTTCCAACTTTTTATTATCCCCAGCATCAATTAATTCATAATCTGCCCAATGCTTGCTATAAATACGCTTCATGATTTAAATTCAAAGGACCTAAAATTATTATTTTTCAAATTATGCCTATTACTGTTAAATGCTAAATTAATTTAATTAAAATTTCCAAGCAACAAATCTACTCTTCTTGCTGCCTTGTGTCATATTAATTGTTTTCCGTGTTACTTTAAGTTTATCTAATTGTTTATAGATCTTAGATAAGTTTTCTTTTTTTGAAACTAAGGTAGTAAACCAACCAACTTGTTTTTTATAAACAATACTTTGCTTGATCATTCTTTTTATAAATAAAGCTTCTCCACCGTTACACCAAAGTTCATTGGCTTGTCCTCCGAAATTAAGAATGATATCTTTTTTTGTTTGATAGGGTTGGTCATCTTTCTCAAGATTTCTTAATTTTTTTAATGTTCCTTTACTAGCATCTTCTTTTGAAGAATGAAAAGGTGGGTTACACATTGTGAAATCGAAATATTCTTTATCAGAAATTATTCCTTCAAAAATATTAGCATTATTGTATTGCTGTCTAATTTCTATATGTTTCTTTAATTTTTCTAAACTTTTAATGTTTTTTTTAGCAGAAGTAATTGCATTAGCGTCAATGTCTGCACCAACCATATCCCAATGATAAATTTGTGCTCCTAAGATGGGATATATACAATTCGCTCCCATTCCAATATCAAGTCCTTTGATGTTTTTCGGAGATTTATTTTCTGCTAATAAATCAGCTAAATAATGAATATAATCAGCTCTTCCAGGAATAGGGGGACACAAATAATGTGTCGGGATATCCCAATCTGAAACTTGATAATGATATTTTAATAATGCTTTGTTTAAATGTAATACTGCATCAGTAGATGAAAAATTTATCGTTTGAGTTTGATGATCATTTACAAAAACAAAGGGTTCTAATTTTGAATGACTTTTTATTAATTTATCAAATTGGTAGGCGTCGTTATGAAGGTTTTTTGAATGCAATTTAGTTGTTTTTTAGATTTGCAAAGTTACAATTAAAACATCTAACCTAAGATGTAGTTTAATATGCTTATTAAATTAGTACTTTTGCAAAAATTTTTTAGGATGAAATCTTTTTTAAGTTTTAAAATATCAAAGCAATTGCAATACGCAATTGAAGATTTAGGGTATGAAAATCCTACTCCAATACAATCACAATCTTTCCCTGTTATTCAATCTGGAAAAGACATGGTGGGTATTGCCCAAACAGGTACGGGTAAAACATTTGCGTATATGTTACCGATACTAGAAGGTCTCAGTTTTTCAAATCAATTACAACCAAGGGTATTGATAATAGTTCCGACCAGAGAGTTGGTTATTCAAGTTGTAGAAGAGATTGAAAAATTTGCTAAATTTATGACGGTTCGTGTTGTTGGTGTTTATGGTGGAGTTAACATAAATCGACAAAAAGAAGCAGTTAGCCTTGGAACAGATATCATTGTAGCTACTCCAGGGAGGTTGTATGATTTGGTTTTAAGTAGGGCTTTACAATTAAAATCAGTTAAAAAATTAGTGATTGATGAAGTTGATGTTATGCTTGATTTAGGTTTTAGATTTCAACTTATCAATATCTTTGAACTGTTACCGAGTAGGCGACAAAATGTAATGTTTTCTGCTACTATGACCGCTGATGTTAATGAGTTAATTCATGATTTTTTTCAGGCACCTTCTACAATTTCAGTAGCTGTTAGCGGTACACCTTTAGATAATATTTCACAATATTGTTATTCAGTGCCTAATTTTTATACAAAGGCTAATTTATTAAAACACTTACTCCAGGATAGCGAAAATTTTAGAAAAACTTTAGTGTTTGTTTCTAATAAGAAAAGTGCAGATTTACTCTTTGAGGAATTAGAAGATTCTTTTAACACTGAAGTTGCAGTAATCCATTCTAACAAAACACAAAATTATAGAATTCGTTCCATTGAAAACTTTAATGAAGAAAAAACAAGAATATTAGTTACCACTGATATTATGGCTCGTGGATTGGATTTAAATTTAATTTCACATGTAATAAATTTTGATACTCCTGCGTTTCCTGAAAACTATATGCATCGCATTGGCCGTACAGGTAGAGCTGAACAGGAAGGAACCTCTTTATTGTTTTCAACAATAGCAGAACTGCCTACCAAAGAGGCTATTGAAGAATTGATGGGTATACAAATTCCAATTATTGAAATGCCTTCAGAAATTGAAATTTCAAAAAAACTCACTTATGATGAACAACCTAAACTTAAAGAGGGATATAATCCTATAAAGGATGAAGGTGAAGGAAAAGGTTTTCATGAAAAGAAGGATAAAAACAATAAAGTAAATAAAGGGGGTTCTTACAAAAGAATCATAAAAAAGAAATATAAAAAGCCAAAAACTAAGGGCGATAAAAATTTCAATAAACGAAATAAAAATAAATAATAAACTAATAATTATATCATTGGAAACTGTACACGATAAAAAATCTGACAAAGAGTTATACGATTATCAAAAAGGAGCGATATCTAAAATATTTGAAAAGTTTGAAACTGCTCCAGAAGATTTTCACTTATTATATCAATTACCAACTGGTGGAGGTAAAACAGTTATATTTTCTGAAATCGTCAGGCAATATTTAAAACACCATAATAAAAAGGTTTTAGTGATGACTCACCGTTTAGAGTTATGCCGTCAAACATCAGACATGCTTACTAGTTTTGGAGTCAACAATAAAGTTGTGAACAGTACTGCAAATCTTGATGATCAAGGTTCTTATAGTTGTTTTGTAGCTATGGTGGAAACTTTAAACAACCGTTTAAATGAAGGTAAATTAGATATATCAGATATTGGTTTGGTAATTATTGATGAGGCACATTATAATTCATTTATAAAACTTTTTAAATTTTTTGATAAATCTTTTATTCTTGGCGTTACAGCTACACCCTTAAGTTCGAATAAGAACTTACCTATGAAAGATAATTATGACGAATTGATTTCTGGTGAAACCATTGAAAATTTAATTGAAAATGAATTCTTGGCCAAAGCGGAAATATTTCAATACAATATGGGACTAACTGCGCTGGAAGTAGGATCTAATGGGGATTATACAGTAAAGTCCTCCGAGGATTTATACACTAGTAATGTAATGATGGACAACTTGTTACAAGCTTATTCAAATCATTCCAAAGGAAAAAAGACATTGATATTTAATAATGGTATAAATACTTCAATCCAAGTTTATTATACGTTCCGTGCTGCTGGACTTCCTATTAAACACCTAGATAATACTGCTACAAAAAAACAACGAGCAGAAATTATAAAATGGTTTAAAGAAACTCCCGATGCAATATTAACTTCAGTAAGTATATTAACTACAGGATTTGATGAGCCAACAATCGATACGATTATTTTAAATAGAGCAACAAAATCGTTAACTTTATACTATCAAATGATTGGTAGAGGATCTCGTATATTAAACAATAAATCTACCTTTAATGTAATAGATTTAGGAAATAATTGTCATCGTTTTGGTGCTTGGGGTGCAAATTTAGATTGGCAAACTATCTTTAGATCACCAGATTATTTTGTAGAACGCATATTAGATGATGAAGACATAGAAAGTAATTTTAGGTTTGAAATGCCTCCGGAAATAAGGGAGTTATTTTTAAATTCAAAAGAGGTATATTTTGATATTAAATCTACTTATTCTTTAGCTACTGCTAAAGGAGAGTCTTCAAAAGTAGTATTAGAAAGGTCAATTGCTCAACATGCGCTTATATGTATCGAAAATAGCGAAGATGTTTACGATGCTTTAAGTCTTACAAAAAAATTAGGAACGGATATTGATCATAGAATTGAACGCTATGCAAAATGTATTAGTCGAAGTACACATAATTTTATTTTTTGGCTAAAAGACGATTATCGTTTAAAACTTCGTAATTATTTACGTGAAAATTTTGATCGTATTTATGAAGATATACACGGTTTCCCTCCAAAAGAAGAAGAATAATTTATTTAAATAAAAAGTATTTATACATCGAAACATGAAAAAAATAATAGCATTAGGAGGTAGTAATAGTAATAATTCGATCAATAAAACTCTTGCAATATATGTTGCCAGACAAATAGAAAATACTGAAATCCTAGTAATAGATTTAAACGATTTTGACATTCCATTATATGGAATAGATTTAGAAACTACTAATGGTATTCCATCGGAAGCTATAAGGTTAAATGAACTATTTAATCAAGCAGATGGTTTTGTAGTTTCTTTGGCAGAACATAACGGTTCTTATACTGTAGCTTTTAAAAATGTTTTTGATTGGTTGTCTAGAATCAACTCAAAAGTTTGGAAAAATAAGCCTATGCTTTTAATGGCAACATCTCCAGGAGCTAGAGGAGGAATTGGAGTTCTCCAAAGTGCCAAAGATAGATTCCCTCAAATGGGAGCTAATTTGATTGCTGATTTTTCGTTCCCCTCCTTTTATGATAATTTTTCTGGAAATGACATTTCAAATAAAGAATTAAAAATAGATTTGACTAATAAAATTAATAAGTTTAAAATTGAAATCTAATTTTAATACTTATAAAAAAAAATATATAAGAGTGTTATATATAGTTTTAAGTCTAATTGCTTTATTAATAATAATCGGAGTATTATTTATTAATTTAAGTCCTCAATTTGGTGGAGTAGCTTCAAAACAGCAACAAGAGTTGTTCTCTAAATCTAAGCATTATAAAGATGGTAAATTTTTAAATAATGGTGGTGTAAAGATGGAAATGAGTTTTAAAGATTCATTTAAAGCAATGTGGATTTTATTTAAATCAAACTCCAATGCCAAACCTAATAAAAACATAGCTGTTGAAAAAATTGATTCTATTACCATTGCTAATTATAATTCAAAAACAAGATTTATTTGGTTTGGTCATTCTACATTCTTATTGCAAATCAAAGGTAAAAACTTATTAATAGATCCTATGTTTGGTGATGTGCCAGCGCCAAATCCATTATTAGGTAACAAACGTTTTAGCAATAGATTACCTATTGAAATCGAAAAACTACCATCCATAGATGCTGTGTTAATTACCCATGATCATTACGACCATTTAGATTATGAATCAATTCAAAAACTTAAAAGTAAAGTCAATATGTTTTACACTCCTTTAGGTATTGGTATTCACTTATTAAAATGGGGTGTTGAAAAAGAAAGAATTATTGAATTAGATTGGTGGCAAGAAATTAAATTTGACGAATTAACTATTCGATGTACTCCGGCTCAACATTTTTCAGGGAGAGGCATATCAGATAGAGAAAAAACATTATGGTGTTCCTGGATTATTCAATCAGATGAGGAAAATTTATTTTTTAGTGGAGATAGTGGTTATGCATCTCATTTTAAAGAAATAGGAGATCAGTATGGTCCATTCGATTTTGCATTTATGGAATGTGGTCAATATAATAATTTATGGCCATTAGTGCATATGCTTCCTGAAGAAACAGCACAAGCTGGGTTGGATATAAAAGCTAAAAAAATGATGCCTATACATTGGGGTGCATTCAAGTTAGCGTCTCATTCCTGGACAGACCCTGTTGAAAGGATTTCAAAAAAAGCTAAAGAATTAAACGTTGATTTAGTGATTCCTAAAATAGGGGAGATCGTAGAAATTGGATTAAACAATTCTGAAGAAATATATCCTTGGTGGAGAAATTAACTGTTGGATTTACAGGTAGTAATTCTAATTGTTTATCATCATCATAATTAACTGTTAATATATGTATATATTAAAATAAAAATTACAAATACTATTATCTTTGTTTCCATTTTGATTCAAAATAATAAAATTACTATGAATTCAGGTCCTAAGCAAAGTGAAAAAAAATCTAAATTAAGGTTACTTCACCAGTATTATTCTTATACTGGTTTTTATTCGTTTGTAAAATCTAGTTTAGGAAAATCTTTATTTCCAATATTCATTTTTATACTAACATTATGGTTAATCAATAAATTTCTTATCAATTTTAATGATTTATTTACCTTAATAACAACAACTTTTAATCCACTTGTTATACTAGGAGTTTTCTTTGCTTCTGAATCACTACTTGGATTGATACCTCCAGAAATATTTATTGCCTGGGCAGGTAAAACTGAAATACCTATATTTTTCTTAACAATGCTAGCAGTGCTATCATACCTTGGTGGGATTATATCATTTTTTATTGGAAAAGGAATTTCAAAGATGCCTTCTGTATATAATTATTTAGAAGTTAAGATGGAAAAACATGTAAAAATGATCCGAAAATGGGGTGGTTTTTTAATTGTTGTTGGCGCATTATTACCAATACCTTTTTCTATTACAAGCATTGCTGCAGGTCTAATTCATTATAAGTTTTCAAATTACTTATTGTTTGGTTTATTACGTTTTGTCCGTTTTTATCTTTATGCTTTAGTCATATTTAATATCTTATAATTAGACAATTATTTATCCTGAATAAATAATTTTCGAGTAAAGTATAACTTGATAATTCTTATATTTGCTTGAGAATAAAAAATGGATAAGCCACAAAATAAAATAGTTATAGTACTCGCTTTTTTTGCTATCTATGTAATCTGGGGTTCTACTTATCTTTTAAATAAAATTGCTGTTACAGAGTTACCCGCTTTTATGCTGGCCTCAATAAGATTTATAATTTCTAGTTTTATAATTTTTGGCATTGCTAAAGCTTTAAAAATACCAATAAAAATTTCTCGAAAACAATTTTTTAATACTGCAATTGCAGGCTTTTTATTTCTCACATTTGGAAATGGATTAATAGTTTGGACTTTAAAGTACGTTGATAGCGGATTTGCCGCTCTTGTTATATCTGCACAACCTCTTGTAATATTAATTTTAATGCGAATTATTCAAGGAAAAAAAATTCAAGCAATGTCTATGATTGGTGTTTTTTTAGGAATGTTTGGGATCTTTTTATTAGTTAGTCAAAATCATATTATCATGAATGAAAACAGTGCTTTAAGCATTGGTTTGATATTATTATGTATGATCAGTTGGGCATATGCTAGTTTATTTGTTGGTACCGCAGACCTTCCAGCTAATTATTTTGTAAATACTGGCTATCAAATGTTAACAGGGGGAATTCTATTAGTGATAGTAAGTTTTTTATTAGGTGAAACATGGATAAGTCCAGTTAAATGGAGCGAATCTGTTTTATGGTCTATGCTCCTTTTAATTATCTTTGGTAGTATTGTTGCCTTCACTTCATTTAATTATTTACTGAAAGTTGTTTCTCCTGAAAAAGTAGCGACTTCAACGTATGTAAACCCTATTATAGCATTATTATTGGGTTGGTACTTATTAGATGAACAGATAACAACTCAATCCATATGTGCTGCAATAATATTACTGACAGGTGTTTATTTTATAAACACAAAAAAAAAGTTAGCAATTCTTTCTAGGTTTAAAAATAGGAGACAAAAGTTTTGATAGCAATACAATCATTATCATGTTTTAAAATTTTATTTATAATTAATCTGAAGTATATTTATTTTTCTGATTTATTATTATTAATATTGGGACATATAAATTAAAAAACAAGAATGGCAAAATCGCAGCAAACATTTAACAAGAGTGAAAAGGAGAAAAAACGTTTGAAAAAACGGGAAGATAAGAGGAAAAAAATGGAAGCCCGTAAAGCTGAAGCTAAAGAAACTGGAAAAAAAGGCATTGAATTTGCTTATGTAGATCATTTTGGAAACTTAACAGATACACCACCAGATCCTTCACAAAAATTTAAAGTTGATATTGAAAGTATTGAGGTTAGTGTTCCGAAAACACTTGATAGTGATAGGGTAGAATTAAATCCTGTAAGAACTGGAACAGTTTCATTTTTTGATACTTCAAAAGGATTTGGATTTATAGTAGATGGAGAAAATCAAGAAAAATATTTCTGTCATGTAAGTGGGTTAGTAGATGAAATAACCGAAGGAAATAGAGTTTCTTTTGAACTTGAAAAGGGAATGAAAGGCATGAATGCAGTAAAGGTTACCATAGTAAAGTAATAAAAAACTTCTTTTTTCTTAAAAAAAGGAATAGTTCTCTAAAAATCAATTAATTAAACTTAATTGGACTAAATGTTCGTTTATTTATTTTATGTTATATATTTGCGGAATAATAAATATTAACAAATTATAATTTAATTACAATGAGTAAAGGAACAGTAAAATTTTTCAACGACACTAAAGGATTTGGATTTATCACAGAAGAAGGTGTTGAAAAAGATCATTTCGTACATATTTCTGGTCTAATTGACGAGATTCGTGAAGGTGATGAAGTAACTTTTGAACTTAAAGAAGGAAACAAAGGTTTAAATGCAGTAGATGTAAAAGTTATTTAATATAAACTTTCAAACATAAGTTAAAGCCCATCAAATCGATGGGCTTTTTTTTTATTTAAATTTTAATAGCATAACAAACTAAATTTTGCTGTTATTCCCTAATATAGAGTCTCTATATTTACAAAAAACAATACGATGCTAAAATCCTTTACAGATTTAGGAATTAATAAACAATTAGAACAAGATCTAGCCAATTTAAAAATTTCTGTACCAACAGAAATACAAGAACAAACGATACCTGTTTTGCTAAATCAAAAGGAAGATTTAGTAGTTTTAGCAAAAACAGGAACTGGAAAAACGGCTGCTTTTGGACTTCCTTTATTGCAGCTAATAGATTTAGATAATACAAATATTCAAACGCTAATATTAGCGCCTACAAGAGAATTAGCACAACAGATATATACTAATTTAGTTTCCTTTGCTGGCTCTAATTCTAAAATAGCTATCACATCCTTATGCGGGGGAATTCCTATTAAACCTCAAATAGATAGGTTAAAAGCTACTACTCACATAGCGGTGGCAACCCCTGGGCGTTTAGTAGATTTAATTAAACGTGAAGCTATAGCTTTAAATAAAATAAAGTATGTAGTGTTAGATGAAGCTGATGAAATGGTTAGTTCTTTAAAACAAGATTTAGACTTCATTATTAAAGAACTTCCAAAATCTAGAAGAACTTTATTATTTACCGCTACAATGCCTGGTGCTATAAAGCAATTAGTGCAAAATTATATGTCAAAGCATATAGTATATATAGAAGCAGATATGGAAACCATTGGTCATCAAGGGATTGATCATCAGTATGTAATAGTAGCGCCAATAGAAAAACTGGAAGTATTAATGCATTTTTTAAGTACTAAAGAGGGCGAAAGAGGTGTTATATTTTGTAAGACAAAAGCTGCCGTTAATAAACTTGCAAAAAAATTAGCAATCAATAAATTCTCATCTGGTGCTATTCATGGAAGTTTAGCTCAAACGATTCGCGATCGAATTATGGGACAATTTAGAGAAGGTTATATAGATATATTAGTTGCGACGGATTTGGCAGCACGAGGCATTGATGTTAAAGAAATTTCATATGTTGTTAATTACCATTTACCAGATACCTATGATACTTATGTCCACCGAAGTGGTAGAACAGCTAGAGCAGGAGCGAAGGGACTTTCATTGAGTATTATACAAAAAGAAGAGCTTGAAGAAATTCCAGAATTTGAAAATGAGTTGGGCATTACGATCAATGAATTTATTAAAGCTGATGTTCAAAGTATCGAAGAAAACAATGGTTTGTTATGGGCAAGAAAAATATTTAAAACTAAACCAAACAGAGTAGTTTCGGAAGAATTTAAAACTAAAATAAAAACGATTTTTCATCATTTAACCAAAGAGGAATTAGTGGAAAAAATATTAGCTAATTATTTATCCTCTGTTTCTACCAAGTCAACAAACAAGAAATCTAAGAAGTAAAAGCTCTCTCAACACCTATACAGTCTACAACATACACTTATCATTCGGAACTTTTAGATGTTTGTATAAAATAGGGGTTTTATTTAACCATACATTTCCTAAGGATGTTAAGGAAGCAGCTTAAATTAAAAGTAAAGGTTATCATTAATTTGATAGCCTTTTTTAATAAGTTTTAAGATGTTAAATCCATAATAATTTGTTGTTTATCTATTTTTTTTACTTTTTAACTAAAAGTAAATATTTGTAAGACCTTTCTTGTAATATTTATTTAATATTGTAGGAAATTAAAACAAATTACAATGAAAAAAATTATTTTTACTTTATTATTAAGCTATACATTTATTGGTTTTAGCCAAAACACAGCAATTCCTGACTCTAATTTTGAACAAGCCCTGATAGACTTAGGCTATGATACTGCTCCAATTGATGGTTCTGTACCAACTGTTAATATTATTAACGTAACAGAATTAGATGTTAGTTCTAAAAACATTGCAGACTTAACAGGTATTGAAGGTTTTACTGCCTTGACTGAATTGGCTTGTGGTGCTAATCAATTAACGAGTTTAGATGTTAGTAATAATACTGCCTTGACCTATTTGGGTTGTATTTCTAATCAATTAACAAGTTTAAATATTAGCCAAAATGCTGCCTTGACTGATTTGGCTTGTGTTGATAATCAATTAACAAGTTTAGATGTTAGTCAAAATACTGCCTTGACTGAATTGAATTGTTCTGAAAATCTATTAACAAGTTTAGATGTTAGTCAAAATACTGCCTTGACTGGATTGGGTTGTGGTGCTAATCAATTAACGAGTTTAGATGTTAGTCAGAATATTGCTTTGTCAGTTTTGTTTTGCTATAATAATCAATTAACAAGTTTAGATGTTAGTCAAAATACTGCCTTGACTGCATTGAGTTGTGACAATAATCAATTAACAAGTTTAGATGTTAGAAATGAAAACAATACAAACATTGTAACTTTTAATGCAACAACCAACCCCGATTTAACTTGTATTTTTGTAGATGATGTTTCTTATAGTACTACAAATTGGACGAATATAGACTCTACTTCTAATTTCGTAGCAGATGAAGCAGAATGTGATGCATTATTCACAGCAATACCTGACTCTAATTTTGAACAAGCCTTGATAGACTTAGGAATTGATACAGACGCAACGATTAATGGTCAAGTATTAACTGCTGATATTGAAGGAGTAACATTTTTAGATGTTAATAATAAAAACATTTCAAATTTAACAGGTATTGAAGGTTTTACTGCCTTGTCTACATTGGCTTGTGATGCTAATCAATTAACGAGTTTAGATGTTAGTAATAATAATGCCTTGACTAACTTGGATTGTTATTCTAATAATTTAACAAGTTTAGATGTTAGTGCGAATACTGCCTTGACCTATTTGGATTGTGATTCTAATAATTTAACAAGTTTAGATGTTAGTGCGAATACTGCCTTGACCTATTTGGATTGTGATTCTAATAATTTAACAAGTTTAGATGTTAGTGCAAATACTGCCTTGACTGAATTGGGTTGTTATAACAATCTATTAACAAGTTTAGATGTTAGTCAAAATACTGCTTTAGAATTTTTGTTTTGTGATTTTAATCAATTAACAAGTTTAGATGTCAGTGCGAATACTACCTTGACTGAATTGGGTTGTTATAACAATCTATTAACAAGTTTAGATGTTAGTCAAAATACTGCCTTGACTGAATTGAATTGTTCTGAAAATCTATTAACAAGTTTAGATGTTAGAAATGAAAACAATACAAACATTGTAACTTTTAATGCAACAACCAACCCCGATTTAACTTGTATTTTTGTAGATGATGTTTCTTATAGTACTACAAATTGGACGAATATAGACTCTACTTCTAATTTCGTAGCAGATGAAGCAGAATGTGATGCATTATTCACAGCAATACCTGACTCTAATTTTGAACAAGCCTTGATAGACTTAGGAATTGATACAGACGCAACGATTAATGGTCAAGTATTAACTGCTGATATTGAAGGAGTAACATTTTTAGATGTTAATAATAAAAACATTTCAAATTTAACAGGTATTGAAGGTTTTACTGCCTTGTCTACATTGGCTTGTGATGACAATCTATTAACAAGTTTAGATGTTAGTCAAAATACTGCCTTGACTGAATTGGGTTGTGCTGCTAATCAATTAACGAGTTTAGATGTTAGTAATAATACTGCCTTGACCTATTTGGCTTGTGATGAAAATCTATTAACAAGTTTAGATGTTAGTAATAATAATGCCTTGACTGAATTGGGTTGTGGTGCTAATCAATTAACGAGTTTAGATGTTAGTAATAATAATGCCTTGACTAACTTGGATTGTTATTCTAATAATTTAACAAGTTTAGATGTTAGTGCGAATACTGCCTTGACCTATTTGGATTGTGATTCTAATAATTTAACAAGTTTAGATGTTAGTGCAAATACTGCCTTGACTGAATTGGGTTGTTATAACAATCTATTAACAAGTTTAGATGTTAGTCAAAATACTGCTTTAGAATTTTTGTTTTGTGATTTTAATCAATTAACAAGTTTAGATGTCAGTGCGAATACTACCTTGACTGAATTGAATTGTTATAACAATCTATTAACAAGTTTAGATGTTAGTGCGAATACTGCTTTGACTCAATTGTATTGTGAGAATAATCAATTAACAGGCTCATTAGATTTGAGTAATAATTCTTTATTAACTGAATTGCAATGTCAAGTAAATAAAATAGAAACATTAAATA
>Ga0208814_1000137_pt1 | contig 53634 bp, 40 predicted proteins | sample MalvirAntarct_55_FD_184253 | JGI IMG/M metagenome (GOLD analysis project Ga0208814, IMG submission 184253) | Marine viral communities from the Global Malaspina Expedition - Malaspina viral metaG Antarct_55 (SPAdes) (version 2) | ecosystem: Environmental > Aquatic > Marine > Oceanic | place... | reverse complement strand
TACGACCGAGAGCAGGACCGTGAGCTGAAGCTTGCCGATGTTGTACTGCCCGGAAAGGAAGGCGCTTTCTGGCGTGTCGCAGCGAAGGCGCACCAGCAATGGCTGCAAGCCAACGAGCACGACGCCGCTTTCAGCCGCCAATGGCCCTTCCAGCGGACCGCCAACATTGCGCTGCTACGTGACAACGTGCTGCTCAAATATGACGTCTACAGCATCGCGCCGTATTCGAGCGGGCACCCTGAACTGGAGATTCCACACGAGGCGCTCAACGGCATAATCCGACCCGAATACCTTTAGGTCCGATGCACTTCTGACCGGACGTGCAGCACAACGTTAACGATGGTTTAGTCTACAGATGTACAAGATTTACGAACTATCGGGAAAAGCGCTAAATGAGCGGCTTGCCTTTCCGTTGCCGATAAATCCAGTCGACAATCTCATCACGTGGCAAATAGCCGTCTACGGTAGTGCGCATCACCATCCGGACCTGCTCGAAATCATCGCGTTGCAAACCGTGAATAAGCCTATCGAGCACATCGCAGAACTCGCCCCAAGGCAGGCAAGCTTCGTTGGCAGTCAGAATCATCGGATGCAGCGTCGGGGTGACATTATTGCCAATCAGCAATTCCTCATAGAGCTTCTCGCCCGGCCGCAGACCCGTGAACTGAATGGCGATGTCGCCCGCTGGATTCCTCTCAGTGCGAACGGAAAGCCCAGAGAGATGGATCATTTTCTCCGCAAGCTCAGCGATTTTTATGGGAGCACCCATGTCCAGAACGAACACATCCCCGCCCAGCCCCATAGACCCTGCTTGCAAAACGAGCTGCGCGGCTTCCGGAATGGTCATGAAGTAGCGAGTGATCTGCGGATGAGTGACCGTTACGGGCCCACCACGGCGGATCTGCTCCCGAAAAAGCGGTATTACCGAACCGGAAGAACCCAATACATTTCCAAACCTGACCATCGTAAAACGGGTCCGGTTGACCTGATTGACGCCGGCCGGCTGCCCATACAACACTGGAGCTGCTTCCTGACTGAGCGCCTGTAAGGCCATTTCGGCGAGACGCTTGGTGCTGCCCATGATGTTAGTCGGCCGCACTGCTTTATCGGTCGAGATCAGTACGAAATGTGACACGCCAGCCTGGATAGCCGCTTGCGCGCAATGCAGCGTCCCCATCACGTTATTCAAAACGCCTTCGGCAATGTTGTGTTCCACCATCGGTACATGCTTGTAGGCCGCAGCATGATAAACGGTATCCACATTCCAGGTCCGCATGACGTCTAGCAACCGATGCGTATTCCCGACCGAACCCAAGATGGGAATCAGATCGAGTCGAAGCGCCTGCTCATTCACCTGCTGTGCCAATTCACGGTGGATGGCGTAAAGGCTGTATTCGCTGTGATCTAGCAGAATCAGTATCGCTGGCGCCAGCTGCAGAATCTGCCGGCTTAGCTCTGAGCCAATCGAGCCGCCGGCGCCAGTCACCAATACCACCTTCCCGTGGATGCATCGCGCCAAAAGACCTTCATCCGGAGCCACACTGTCACGCCCCAGCAGATCAGCGATATCCACTTCCTGGAGATCCTCGACCTTGACTCTGCCACTGGCCAGATCCATGAAGCCAGGCACTGAGCGAACATGCAGTGGGTGGTGTTCGAGATCGGCCAGAACCTCCCTCCGCCGCGCGCGCGTCGCCGAGGGAATAGCCAGCAGTATTTCGCTGGCGCCAGTATCGGAAATCATCTGAGCAATGTGCTTGGGCTTGTAAACCTTGAGCCCTGCGATAACACGGTTGGCGATGTCAGAATCATCGTCGATAAAGGCAACAGGTCGCATCGCACGCCCCATCCGCAGCGCTGCAGCCAATTGGTTCCCTGCCGCCCCCGCACCGTAAATAGCAACGCGTGGCAGGCCATTATCGCGACCGAATGGAGCAGCCATCCCGCGATACCAATCTCCTAATACATATTGGCGCAACAGCAAGCGCAGACCGCCGAGCAACATCAGGCTAATCCACCAGTAGTTGAACACCAGCGACCGCGGTACCAGTGCTGGCACATCGCGATACCAGTAAATAGCCAGAGCCAGCAGCAACGAAGAGAGCGTGACCGCTTTGGCGATAGTAATCAGTGCATCGTTGCCCAGATAACGCATGACAGCGCGATACATGCCAATACGAACGAACAGCGGGATCGCCAGCACCGGCGCAAGGGCAAACAACCAAGCGTGGCCACCGAAAGGAGCCACCTCTTCGAATGAACCCAGACGCACCACGAACGCCAACCACAACGATACCCAAACAAGGAAAACGTCAGCGACGACCTGTAGGAGGCGCTTGTAGCGTCTCGGCAGCCTTAGTAGATAGTCACGCAGCATCAAAGAACCTGCCTAATTGCAATTCGTAGGAGCAGGCCATGCCCCACCAATATCACTCCGCAGAACCCGCACGAAGCCAAACGCAAAGCCCAACTAATGGCGAATAGGCAATGAGTACCGCCACGCCCCAATCGACTAGGCCGGCAGCTACGCCAATGGCCCAGGGCAGAAGCCAACCCAGCGTGATAACCGCCACCGCAACGGTTACCAAAACGTGTCCGCTCACCCGCCGAGCGGCAGACTGATAGGCATGACTGCGATGCGCCTGATAGACCGGCTCGCCACGCAGCAGACGGTGTAACAGCGTGAAAGTTGCATCGACAATGAACACCCCCAGTAATATCAGCCAGCTCCACAGCAATTGCGGCGCTACCCAGGCGGCGTTCAGCGCGAGAATCGCAATAATGATGCCCAAGAATCCACTTCCCGCATCGCCCATGAAAATCCGAGCGCGAGGAAAATTCCAGCAGCCGAACCCGGCTACCGCCGCAATCAGCAACCATTCGATTTGGCCCAATGCATTCGGGCCTCTATCCGGCATAGCCACGGCATAACAAAGCAGAGCGCCAAGACAAGCGCATATCGCTTCGATACTGGCGATACCGTCAATGCCATCCATGAAGTTATAGAGATTGAGCATCCACACTAGAAACAGCAGCGCCAGCAAGTGCCCTATCCAACCGAGATCCAGCGTCGCACCGAAGACGGTTAATGCAGGCAACCCGCCCAGCCAGAACAACGCCCAGCCCGAAGCCAGAAAATGCCCCAGCAACCGCCAACGAGCAGCGATATGCCCGTGGTCATCTGCGAAGCCAAGCGCTGCGACCCCCAGCCCCGCCCCAACAACGGCCCAGATCAGCGATTCGCTTGCTAGCCCTGCAAACGGCAGCGCGGACAATCCAACGGCAACTACCGCAACAATCGCCACGCCGCCGCCCCGTGGCGTGGGCACCGAATGGGAACTGCGTGCGTTGGGCACGTCGATCAGACTTCGGCGCAGCGCATAATTTCGCAAGACAGCGGTGAGTACAAAGGACGCAACGAATGCCAGCGGCAAGAACCACCACAGCATCACGATCGAACCTGTCGCGCATAATCTAGAGCCGTTTCCCTCAAGGCATCATCCACCCGTGTTGGTGGACTCCAGCCGAGCTGTTCGCAGGTCTCGCTCATGTCCACCTGTAACGACCCACAGAGTCGCAGATAAACATCCTCGCGCCTCAGCAACCTTGCCACCCAAGCCAGCCAGCCGCCGGGGATCACCAGTAGCCTCGCCGGACGACCCAGAGCAGCTGCCAGGCGGCGCAACAGCTCGCTGATCGACAGATCCTCACCGTCACAGATCATCAGTGTCTGATTGGCTGCCGCAGGATGATCAATACAGATGTCAATTAAGTCGACCAGATTATTCAGCGCAACCAGGCTACGCTTGTTGGTCAGCCCTCCAAGCGGCAGTGGCCATCCCATTGAAAGCCAGCGCATCATGCTGCGGAAATTCGCTCGCACCCCTGGCCCATATACCAGCGGAGTACGGATGATCACTACCTCCAGGCCGGTTTCAGCACTGATCTGACGCAATCCAACCTCTGCCTCGTATTTGGATTGCGCATAAGGACCGATCGGCGCAGGTTTGTCGGCAGCAGTGAACGGGCGGCCTGACGGCGTAGTCTCACCATTGACTTTGACCGAACTGATGAAAATGAACCGCCGCGCGCCAGCCTCGACTGCACTGCGCGCCAAGTTGAGGGTCAGGTCGACATTGGCCTCGCGGAACTCGGCCAAAGGATCCTGCGCCGTATCAGTCATTACATGGACGCGCGCCGCACAGTGAATCACTGTATCGAGCGCCTCCGCCCGCGCGCCCGCTGCGAATGTACGACCGTGCGACACAGGAACCGGGATGACACCAACCGGCAGCAGCGCATCAACACGGCGTATCCACGCGAGGACCCGCACGTCCGAGCGGCAGACAAGGCGCGCCAACATTGCGCGCCCAACAAAGCCCGTCCCTCCGGTTATCAGAATCTTTTTCTTGACGATCAACATACTCTCCGACGTCCGCAGCTCTCCATAGCCGTCCGGATGCGGATTCTACGCGCTACTGCGCATCAGATGTTCTGCCCAAAAAACCAGTTATCAGCTGAATATCAGGAGCGAGCCCTGCCATAACGATCCTCAAACCGGACGATATCGTCCTCACCCAAATACGCACCGGACTGCACCTCGATGAGCTCCAAAGGCACCTTGCCGGGGTTGGAAAGCGAATGTTTTATTCCGAGGGGGATATAAGTGGACTGGTTCTCAGAAAGTATCGTCTCCCTGTCACCACAGATCACTTTCGCCGTGCCCGATACTACAATCCAGTGTTCAGCACGGTGATAATGTAATTGCAGCGAAAGGCACTCCCCCGGCAGCACCGTGATGCGCTTGACTTGATAGCGATCGCCCTTGTCCACTGTGTCGTAATGGCCCCAAGGGCGGCTGACAAGCGTATGGTTGACGAACTCATCACGCTGCTCGGCCTGTAGCCGCCGAACGATTTCCTTGACCTGTTGGGATTTGTCACGACGTGCAACCAGTACAGCGTCCTTAGTTTCGACAACCACTAGATCGTCGACGCCAACCGTAGTAACCAGGCGATGGTGCGCGTGAACAAGGTTGTTACTGCTCTCGACTGACATCACGTCACCCTGATGGCTATTACCCTCGGGATCGCGCACATTGACATCCCAGATAGCAGCCCAACTTCCTAAGTCATTCCAACCAGCATCCAATGGAACCACAACGCCAGCGCCAGTGTGCTCCATCACTGCATAATCTACCGACTCGTCATCGCATAGAGCAAAGGCTTCCACGGCGACATGCAGAAAGTAGCTGTCATCCTGGCCATCTTGCAGCGCCTGGCGGCAGGCTTTGATCATCTCAGGGCGCAACCGCTCGAGCTCGTTTAGGTAGACTGAAGCACGGAACATGAACATTCCGCTGTTCCACAAATAATCGCCCGTTGCGAGATACTGCTGTGCAACCGTGGATGAAGGTTTCTCCTTGAACGCGACTATTCCGCGCCCCGCCTCACCCAGCACCCCGCCGCACTGTATGTAACCAAAACCGGTTTCAGGTCGAGTAGGGGTAATACCAAAGGTCACCAAGGATCCGGAGGCAGCATAGTGTTCTGCGGCCTGGACTGCCGCCTGAAACGCAGCAGTGTCGGGAATATAGTGATCAGCTGCTAGCACCAACAGCAATGGGTCTCCCCCATCATGCAGAGCTTCGAGAGCGGCCAACGCTATTGCCGGGGCGGTATTACGCGAAATTGGTTCAAGGATGATGCGACGGCATTGACGCTTGGCCAAGCGCAACTGCTCAGCCACCAAAAACCGGTGCTGTTCATTACTTACTACCAGGGGGGCCGCGTGTTCAAGCCCATCCAGCCGCGAGAGAGTACGCTGAAACATGCTCCCCTGCGCCTCGCTACCCAAGTCTAGAAATTGCTTAGGGAAAGCCTGCCGCGACAGCGGCCACAGTCGGGACCCACTGCCACCAGCCAAGATAACAGGCGTAAACATTCACATCTCCCAAATGAACGAGGCAAAACGCAGCATTATCCGAAGCGGCAGTGCCTAACGCAAACATCGATGGCCTCTATATACCCCACTTCGTATGAGCACCACTGTTGGAAAAGGCCGCAGGTCGCAAACCGCTTGAAACGCGCAGGATTCATTGAACCAGCAGAAAAGGTAGAATCGCCGCCTACAGGACAATTCCAGAGCAATTTTATGCTTCAAGTGGAAAACGTTTACAAAGAATTTAAGCTTTACAACCGACCGTGGCATCGCTTGAAGGAAATTGCTTTCAGACGTAGCTTCCATCGACGTCACCTGGCACTGAACGACATATCGTTTAATGTCGCCAGTGGCGAAACGGTAGGTATTCTAGGCCGAAACGGCGCTGGCAAATCGACACTACTGAAAATGCTTAACGGTGTACTTTTGCCTGACGCGGGCAGGATTAAAATCACCGGCAGGGTCACGGGCCTGCTAGAGCTGGGCACCGGCTTCGACCCCAACCTCACCGGGGCACAGAACATTGTCGGCAATGGGCTGCTGCTGGGCATGACTCGCCAACAGATCGAAGAGCGGCGAGCGGCAATCGTCACGTTCTCCGAGTTGGGACAGTTCATTGACGAGCCCATTCGAACCTATTCGTCCGGAATGACCATGCGCCTTGCCTTCGCAATCGCAATCCATGCCGACCCCGACTTATTTCTTATTGACGAAGCTTTATCCGTGGGCGATGGACACTTCCAACAGAAATGCATGAGGCGCATCAAGGAGTTCAGGGCTAAAGGGGGCTCGATCGTATTCGTCTCGCATGACTTGAACGCAGTCAAAATGATATGCGATCGCGCAGTGGTACTCAGCGAGGGTCGCGTGGTTGCCGATACGGAACCCGAGAGCGCGGTGAACATCTATAACCAGCTACTCGCCGGAGATGATGAGGACGACGCCTACACGGCGCGCCCGGACGCATCCGGTTATGGAAACCGTGACGCGAGCATCGAACATATCGAATTTGGTGGCGAAAACTCACGCAGCGCAATTCTTGCCAGCGGCGATATCGCCTGCATGGACGTGACAATTAGCGCTAGACGAGAGTTGACTGATGTTTCCCTCGGACTGATGATCCGCGACCGATTTGGTCAGGACATCTTCGGCACCAACAGCCATTACCTCGGCTTGCCGATTGCGCTCAGGGCCGGCGAGCCCAAGCAAATGCGGTACCGCTTTCCCATGCGTCTGGCACCAGGGAAGTACACCGTTACGGTGGCCTTGCATGAAGGGGCCGATCATACAGCTACGTGCTATCACTGGCGCGATAATGCCGTTGGTTTCGAGGTCGCCGGGATCCATGGTGCATTTTTTGGTGGCATCTGTGACCTTTCCCCCACGCTCGAGAACATCCAGCTACCGCCCGCGGTAATTGACGGACATAAAAATGCTCATTCCTAACAACCCAGACATCGACTTCGTCGAACTCAACCGACGCATCGACGCCGAAGTGCAGCGCTATCACTCGGATAGCGAAGGGCGCACACTCCCTCCGTTCAACCCCGCCCCGCCCAACGCTTATAACCAGCCGTATACATGGTCGAATCTGGTCCAGCTTGACGATGAAGCCTTGGTCAAGGCAGCGTTCCCATCGCTGCTGGGACGCCAGGCAAAAGCTTCCGAGGCCGCGGCTTGGCTGGTGCAGCTACGCTCTGGCACGGACCGATTCGAATTTCTCGCCACGTTGCGATACTCAGCCGAAGGCAAGCGCCAGAATGTTCCGGTGCATGGCTTGCGGCGCGCACGGATAAAGAGCGCGCTACGGCGCACGCCGGTTCTCGGCAAGTTGTTGGGCAACGCGTATGGCTGGTTAGCAACCGATGCACGCCATCGTTTTTACATGGCCCGCTTCGACCTTCAATCACGCCAGCTTGAGCAGCAGAGCAAGTCATTATCGGCAAGCGAAGCTGCGCTGCAGGTGATTGTCCGCAGCGCGCAAAAGACCATCGAAACCCAACAGACATCGATCGCTGAGCTCAATGAACTACTGGAAAAGCAGAATAGACGCCAGCTGGAACAGCAAACGGAGCTGCAACGCTACCAGCTAGTCCAACAAGAGCTGCGCGGTCGACTTGCCTATCTGGAGCGCAACAGCAAGCCCGCGAACGTGTCCCCGGATGTTGCCCCCAACGCCTGCGCTGGAAACCCGACTGATACTGGCGTTCCGGATAGTTTTTACCTCGCTTTCGAGAATCGCTTTCGGGGAGATGCCGAAACGATCCGTTCAAGGCTGGCGTATTACCTGCCGATTATTGACGATATCGCCGCGCTTGCTGAGCGGTTGCCGCTGGTAGACATCGGTTGTGGCCGAGGCGAGTGGTTGAAGATGCTGCCGGATAGCTGCAAGCGGATCGGCATCGATCTCAACAGCATGAACGTACAAGCCTGCCAAGATCAGGGGCTTGAGGCAGAGGTGGCAGACGGCCTTGCCTGGCTGAGACGCCAGCCAGACGACAGCATCGCTGCCATTACTGCATTCCACGTAATCGAGCATCTGAGCTTCGAGCAGTTCAATACCCTGCTTGATGAATGCTTGCGAGCGCTGACCCCTGGCGGGCTGGTCATCTTCGAGACACCCAATCCGGAAAACCTGGTCTCGGCGGCCACTCACTTCTACACAGACCCAACCCATATCCACCCTTTGCCGCCAGCGTTTTCTGAATTCATGCTTGAGTTCAAAGGGTTTACCGCCGTACAGGTCCACCGGCTCAATCCAATCCCCAACGAATATGCCTTGATCGAAGACAGCGAAGTTGCTCGCCGCTGCAACGCCCTGTTCTATGGCGCCCAAGACTACGCAGTAACTGCACAGAAGAGTGCAACATGAATATTGGGCGCATCGATCAGTTTGCTGCATCGGTCGCAGTCGGGGATGGTGTAACCAATAGCCTGACGTTTACCCGCGAACTTCTGCGCGAGCTTGGCTATGCCTCGGATATATTCAGCTATTGCGTCCCCGACCAGCTCAAAGGGGACATTCTGCCAGCCCAAGCCCTACAAGGCAGCGAGACTAGCTTGCTGCTTTATCACCATTCCATGGGCCATGATTATGGTCAATGGCTGCTATCGCAGCGATGCCCTAGAGCACTCGTCTACCACAACATCACGCCAGCAGAATTCTTTCCTGCCGAAAGCGGGCTGCGGCAATACGCTCTGCTGGGCAGACAACAGCTAGTCGATTGGCGCGACGAGTTCATTGGCGCGATTGCGGTCTCACCGCTCAACCAACGCGAGCTGGAATTTGCAGGCTACGAGGGGGTGAAGACACTCCCGCTATTAGTCGACAGCCGCCGCCTGGAAGGCGAAATCGCTGCGCCTATCTTTATCGAGACGGGTAACGATACCGCCTATTATTTGTGCGTTGGCCGGTTAGCTGAAAACAAGCGACAGCATCTGTTGATCGAGGCGTTCTACCACTTGGTTCAACTGCAGCAGGGTGAACCAGGCAGATCCTTGCGGTTATTGTTGGTTGGCGGCACCACCAGCGAGGATTATGCCCGAGGTTTGAGGCATCACATCGAGCAGTTGGGGCTGCAGGAAAAAGTGATAATGCCGGGCAAGTGCAGCGAAGCGGAACTGCGCTGGCTGTACCAAAACGCCCAACAGTACTGGTGCGCCAGCGCCCATGAAGGCTTTTGTATGCCATTGATCGAGGCACAGCATGCCGGCCTGCCCATCATAGCCTGCGCCCAATCGAATGTGCCTGAAACGCTCGGAGAAGGAGGTTTACTCCTTGGAAGCGACGAGCCGCTGGGAATCGCCCTGACCGCTCGGTTACTTGACCAGACTCCAGGGTTGCGCGAACAGATAATCGCAGCCGGGAAGCGCAACGTCGAAAGATACGAACGCCAACTGCTGAAAGACCAACTAGCGGCCTGGATCGAGCCCCTCATCCTTTCATCGACGCAGAGGCAGTACTCGTGACACTTCGTGTTCTGATGACAGGCGCCAGTGGCTTCGTCGGTAGCATTTTGACCCCTATGCTGCGGAACGAGGGCTACCACGTCACCGCTCTCAGCAACCGACTGCAAACGAACCAGGGGCCGGCAGACGATTACATCAGCTGCAACATGCATGACGCGGCTGCGGTGGCCGCAGCAGTGGAACAGGCACAGCCAAGTCATATTATTCACCTAGCGGCGGTCTCGAACGTGCCCGCTAGCTTTACCGATCCGCTGCAAACCTGGCGGACCAACGTGATGGGCAGCATGCATTTGCTCGATGCCGTGCGTTTGCATGCACCGAATGCGTTCGTCTTGTTTACCAGTTCCGCCGAGGTGTATGGGGCCAGCTTCAAGCAAGGAATCGCACTCGACGAGCAGAGCCCCTGCCAGCCCATGAACCCGTACTCGGCGAGCAAGCTCGCCGCGGAGTGCGCCTTTGCCCAGTACTTCCGCCAAGGCATGAACGGCGTCATTGTCCGACCGTTCAACCACATCGGAGCGCAGCAATCAGCTAACTTCGTTACCGCTTCGTTCGCGCGTCAAATCGCATTGATAGAGGCGGGCAAACAGTCGCCAGTGCTAAGCGTAGGCAATATCGAAGCTAGCCGCGACTTTCTTGACGTACGAGACGTATGCAAGGCCTACCTACGGCTGCTGTCGCTCTCGCCCGAGCGCAATCATCCGAAACTTTTCAATATCGCATCGGGTCTCCCTCGCCAGATCAGTGCAATTCTGTATTCCTTATTGGACATGACGACCCGCAGCATCCAAGTCGAGATTGACCCACAACGTCTGCGCCCATCTGACATACCCATCGCAATCGGTAACAGCGGCCTATTGCGCAAGGTTACCGGGTGGCAACCGGCTGTTCCGATCGAAGACACACTCAGGGGACTGCTGGGCTTCTGGCGTAGACAGGTAGAAATGGAATGAACGAGGCCAGCAAACAATTGCCAGCAAAAGCGGCTAGCGGAGCGAGCGTCGGCTTCTGCTGTACAGTTTGGGCGATGGGCCAGCGTGCCGGCCACCTGGACGGCATTGGAATCTATACCCGAGCGCTTTGGCACGCGCTCAAGACTACAACGGAGGACCAGCAGGGCTGGCGCTTCAAACCGTACGCATTCGGTCGCAACCAGCCAAAACTGGACTGCGGTGTACCGCAAATGCTGGCGCAGCGTTTCTCAGTATCCACCCTGCTCTCTGCCGCCATACGAAAACCGCTCTCCAGCTCCTCTCAGATGCGGCGCGAGATAGACGTACTTCACGCAACAGACCACCACATCCCGCGGATCAAGGGGGTTCCGGTTGTTGCAACCGTCATGGACCTGATCCCGCTAATCCACCCCGAGTGGATTCGCCAGGATCTACCTCGCCTGAAGAATTGGCTGTTCATAAGCAGCATCCGCTCCGCCGACCACATCATCACGATATCCGAACACAGCAAGCAAGACCTGATAGCGCATCTAGGCCTCCCACCTGAGCAGATCAGCGTTACCCCCCTTGGCGTGGAGCCCCGTTACTTTGACCGCATCGATCAGCAACAGATAGACGCGACACTGCGCAAGCACGACCTACAGCCGGGATTCTTTCTGTTCGTCGGCACACTGCAGCCCCGCAAGAATCTTCGCGGCCTGCTGAAAGCATTCGGTCAACTACCGACTGCAATACGTAAACAGCATAAGCTGGTGGTGGTCGGCCGTGACGGCTGGGGGAACGAGGACTTGCTTCCTGAGCTGCAAGCGTTGGAAGCACGGGGCGAAGGCTACTGGCTCGACTACCTGCCAAAACAACAGGTGATGGCGCTTCTACAGAGCGCGGCCGCGTTGGTATTTCCATCGCTTTATGAAGGCTTTGGGCTGCCTGTGATCGAGGCATTTGCCGCTCGCTGTCCCGTCATCGCCTCGAACACTACATCCATTCCGGAAGTCGCCGGTCACGCCGCCTGGTTGATTGATCCGACCGACAGTGCCGATATCGCATCAGCCATGCTGGCGGTCCTAGAAGACGAGCAATTGCGCAAGGAACGTATCGAGGCGGGCCTGAAGAGAGCGAGAACCTTCACCTGGGAAGCCTGTGCAGCCCGCACGCTGGATGTCTACAGCAAAGTGTTACGTCAACGCTAACCGGTCCGGAATCCACACTCACGTAGCGCGCCTGCGATAGCGCGCTTCACTAGGGCACTTTGCAGTTCGCGAAAGCTTGCTTCAAGAGTGAGGCGACCCTTGCAGAATGTTGCCTGCGCGCCTCCGCGTTCAGATGGTAGTTGGTATCGAAAAATCGATCCGTCGGGTACATGAACTGCAACGGCTCGCCACGGTAAATCAGGCCGTGCGCCCCGGCCTGTGCTGCAAGCCCGGCGTAGTAGTCGTGTTCGGTCCCGACGTGATACGCCGGGCGGTCAAGCATCGCTGGGGGAATAAACACCGCGCAGCCTCCTTCCCTTTCGATCGAATGCGCAAGCTCAGCCCAGCGCTCCCAGTTTGCCTGGTAGTCGCTGGCTTCTGCGCCATAACGCTGCACCGCCGAACCTTCCACGGCCTCGCGCATCCAGACCTCCTGCCGGGCAGCCTCGCTGTTGGTCTGGTCTCCCCGCTGATCCATATGCTGAGGCCCGTACAAGCCTTCTACGCGATAGCCCTTGGGCAGCCCCAGATATCCATCCGCAACGCGTGCAAGCGAGGTAAACCAAAAAAGCCTTAACAGCTGCATCGGACTTAGATCCAGACTACGAACACCCGGATGGCTTAGCCAATAGCTGTTAAACGCGAAGTTCACCCTGTGACGGTCGTGATAGAGCGGATATTCCAGAGGAAATACAACCCAGTCTCCCGGCCTGACCGCTTCACGTGTGTAGCGCCGTATGAACTGCGATTGCACGCCAGCATTCACACCCAGATTGATCACTGGCCGCTCCAGTGCCTTACTCAGCACCGCCGAATCGAGACCGAACAAAGCCCCGGAACCGGCGACAACCAGCACCCGCGGCCCATCCACAGCATTGGCCAGCGCCAGCTTGAGCGCGTAGCTTTGCGCGACCCACTGGTCAGTCACAACAGGCCGACCCAGTTGACCATAGAGCAGCGCTAACCAACCCACTAGCAGAGCAGAACTGGCGAGCAGCGCACCGCGTATAAAGGCTTTGGGACTTCGTCGGACTAAGGCCATCGGCAGCTACGCTAGAAGTTGAAGTACAGAAACGCCCGGTCAGGTTCGCCAGCCATGACCTTAAGCACGACCACGATACCGGCGCCTACCAGCAGACCCCGCCCCCAACTGCCGAGAGCAAGGCACAGGGCACGGCTTCCGGGGGCGTTCAGTACCAGCAATAACAACGCCAGACTCACCCACGGCAAACCCTGGTCGACGCGCATCGACATCAGCTCACGCAAAATGGTCACTGCATCGAACTGCCACACCCAGCGCCAGTCGAGCAAGCCGGCATACATGTGCAGCGCCGTAGCCAGCGATTCGGCTCGAAACGGGATCCAAGCGAGCATAACGGCAACCAGCGTCAAGATCACAGCCGGTGCGCGTGGTATCCGCCACGGCACCAGCCGGGACCATGTATGGCTGAGCACTAGCATAGCGCCATGCAGCCCACCCCATAGAATGAACTGCCAACCGGCCCCATGCCATAAGCCGCCCAGGAGCATAGTGACCATCAGATTGCCATTGGCGCGAAACCGCCCCGCGCGGCTGCCGCCGAGAGGAATATAAAGATAGTCGCGGAGAAAGTGCGACAGTGTGATGTGCCAGCGCCGCCAGAACTCAACGATCGAGGCGCTCTTGTATGGGGAACGGAAGTTGACCGGCAGACGAATACCGAACATCAACCCCAGCCCGAGCGCCATATCGGCGTACCCGGAAAAATCGAAGTACAGCTGAAGGCCGTACGCAAGACCGGCCATTAACACCTCCGGCCCAGACAACCATTCACCTTGGGCAGCCCGACTGAACAAACCGTCCACAGCCGGCGCCAGCGGGTCCGCAAGCAATACCTTTTTCATCAGCCCAACCATGAGCAGCGCCACTCCCAACTCCCAGGCGAGCGGCCTCCGCAACCAGCCGTGGCTTATCTGTGGAAGCATCGTACGTGCATGTACGATGGGTCCCGCAATAAGCTGTGGGAAGAAACTCACGAAAAAGCCGTAGTGAACCAAGCTGCCTGGCGATGACAAACGCCTGCGGTGCAGGTCAACCTGCCAAGCGATCTGCTGAAACGTGAAGAAGGAAATTCCCAGCGGCAGGACAATATTCCATTCCCGACTCTGCGGCAGGAAGCCGAAAAAGAACCCAGCGTATTTGTAATACCCGAGTACTGCCAGGTTCCCCGCTACCGCAACCGCCAGCCAGAACTTGCCGCGATGCGCCGCGACTTTCTGCCCGAGCAGGTAGTTAGCCAGGACCGAGCCGATCAGCAGCGCAAGATATTGCCAGTTCCAGGCTGCATAGAAGTACAGCGAAGCAATAAGCAGAACGGCCGGTGCGGCTCGTTCCATGCGAAAGCGACGCAATAGGAGAAAAAGCCCATACACCGTAGGCAGAAACAACAGCAAGAATGCATAAGAGCTAAAAATCATAAGCGCCGGTCTGGCAGTGCTAACCCTGACAAAAGGCGTCGGCGATTGACGGACTCAAGCCCTTGCGCAAGCGGTTCCATATTCGATCATCGTGCCGAAAGCAGCCTTATAGAAAGTCGCGGATATCCCGCTCCAGCCGACGCCCGACCCAGATCGCGCCCACCAGCAGAACGGCCGCAATGATCGCGAGCAGCCCCAGTGCGACCAGGTTTGGCGGCTCGGTACCCAGCAGTGCACTGCGGTAAGCATTGGCCAAGTGGTAAAAGGGGTTCAGCTGCACAAGATGCTGCACGCTGTCCGGCAGAATCCCCGGAACATAGACGATTGGCGTAAGCCAGAACCAGAGCTGCACAACCACACCAACCATTTCTTTGATATCACGCAGAAAAACCGACAGGATGGCGCATACCAAACCCAGCGAAAAGGCTAACAACTGCATGCCTATGAATGTCGGAATCCACCACAGCAAGCGCAGGGAAAAGTCGAAGCCGATGGCCAATAGGAAGACCATAAAGAAGCTGGTTGAAATCAGATATAGCACCGTCTCGCTGAGAATCACGTAGACCGGCAAAGACCAGAGAGATAGACGAACCTTACCGATCAGGTGTGCCTTTTCGTGAAAAACCTGAGTGATTCGAGTGAGTGTTGCCGCAAAGCAATTCCAGGCAAGCAATCCGCTTACAAGGTAAATGCTGTATCCATATGGACCGAGATCCTGTCCCATGCCGCCAATGCGCATCCCCATAATGCGCGAGAAGACCAAGGTAAAAATCAGGATATTGATCAGCGGGAGGATAAAAGTCCAGGCAGCTCCCAGTACGGACGCAGAATGGCGGTCAACCAGATCCTGGCGGGTAAAGTTGAGTATGAGATTCCAGTTCATGTGCGCGCCGGTAAAAAAACAGGCGGGAAGAATACTCACAACGGCGGGATAAAAAAACCGCGTCTGACACGGCTAGCAACCGAAGCCCTCAGGCGGTGACATATGTGCTGGGGGCACCCCAGGTTTGCGGAAGCAATCCTGCTCGAAAATGATCCGTTTGAAGCCGCTATGGATCGAATGGCCGTGTGCTCCACATCAACCCAGCCAGATTCCCTGGTCCAATGCACCGCTCACCTTGATCTGATTCTCCAGACTCTCGGAAAAGGAAGCCAGCATACCGGGGGCACTCATGCCTGCAGCCATCTCGCTCAACCAATAGCCGTAACCGGCCGAGTCAGGCGCGCGGTCCAGCACGTTAAGGTAGTAGCCCGTGATAAGCACCTCACTGCTCGGCTGACTGCCATATAGCGACTGGAATTCGGTGCTCTGGGTGAATGAATGCGCCACACTTTGCAGCGTCATGCCTGCGTCCATGTTATTAATCCAATACTTGAGTCCAGCCAAGTCCGGCTGACGATCGAAAGCCGCCTGGTAAAGGCGATACGCGCTTCCTGCGACCTGCCCCGCCCCTACATCGATGGCAAGCGTGCCATCCAAGAAGGACAGCCGTTCGATGCCGGTCAAATTGTCGACGTCCTGGGCAATGGTTCGGTTGTTAACAACCGCACGGCCCTGTTCCAGCATCACCGTGTACTGACTGCGGACTGACGAAAAAACCAGGATGTCCAGACCTGCCCCGCCATCCACCGAATCCGCCGAAGGTGTCGCATAGAGGGTGTCGTTTCCGGCAGAGCCCTTGATTGCTCCGCTAGCCACCCAACCGGCCAACAACCCGTCGTTGGCGCTCATTGCAGCCACCAATTGCTCATAGGTGTAGCCGATGTCCGCCCAGTAGGCGTTCGTATCGGAGCCGCTGGAACGAACACCGATGATGGTTGGAACATCCCCATCAAAAACGAACAGAGGCCCACCGGAGCTGCCTGGTCCCATCAGCTGGTTGGCTCCGCCAAAAGAGGCTTGGTAGATCTGGTAGTAACTGTTGTGCTGCACCAACAATGCGCCGTACATCATGCCGCTGCTACCTTGCGGATAGCCTATCTGATACGCCAGCTGTGTCGTGTCATAGCCAGGGGCAATCCCGAAATAACCCACCTGGTCGCCAATGGCGTGGTTGAGCCCAATGAGCGCTACGTCCGCCTGTGACTCAGCAAACGTAAGGGTCTGGTTGTCGCCATCGCTAAAGGTCTGCGAAGGGAAACCATTAATGGTCCAGCGAAGGTTGTCCAGCGTGATCAGCCAAGGGCTTTCATAACGGTAGGTGCTGGAATTGTAGTCAGCCCCTACCGCGATGCGGATGTCTCGGGCCCAACCGCCGGCGTCGGGATTATAGATAACGTGGGTCGCGGTCAACACATCGTTGCGCCCGACCACTGCTCCCGTACCCAGCGCAACACTGCCATCTGGAAACGTAACGTACAGATGGGTCACGGCCCGGTACGGATAGGTACCCAGCTCGGTAATTTCTCGGTTCACGGTTTTCTCGGCATGCCTGCAGCACAACGGCTCGAGACACGATAGTAACGATCAAGTCGGAACCGGCAAACCGAACCGGTTCACGTTTTGCCAGGCGACGCCGCCTTTCGGACAGCCGGCGGGCCAGCTAAAAGCCTGCACCTGCTTCACCGATCGCCAGAACACCGAACTAGCCCGCGGCAGGGACGATACAGACAACCCCGATCGGCTCCTCGGCACACCATTGTTCGGCGCTTATGCCCATGGCGGCGCGAATCTGCTCGTTCGAATAATGCGACCGTTTGAAGACAAAAACTTCCCCAGCCACGCGCGAACGGCTGTCGATTTGGCCTTTCACAGCGCAGTCGCCTGCAACGCGGGCAATGAAGCCCGTATTGAACGGCACCGCATGCAGCGCAGTAAAGTACTGCAGGAACAACGCATCATCCCCCGGCGCCCCGCACCCATAGGTAGGCAACAAATAAACGGCGCTTGCCTGTTCGATGCGCCTATCCCACAGGCCATGATCATAGGCAAATACCGGCTCGCGATGAGCCGCCTCGCTCAAGTAGGCGCGATGTGGAGCGGTGTCGGCATACTGGACTGCAACCAAAGCCAGCAGTATTAGACGATACGCAGGGTTCGGGCGCCTGAGAAAGAAACCAAGCGCCATCAACAGCAAGGCATAGCCAACTGGCCAGAAAAAACGCCCAGAGCCTCGGAAGATCCGGGTCAACGGCTCGACCAGCTCAGGTAGCGGGTATCTGAGCACCTCCACGCCGCCGAGATAGATGATATTGGACAGGGAGTAGGCGACCAGCCCCAGTAGCACCAGCGCCATTGGAATGTGCGATCTGAGGAAAAGCAGCAGCCCCCTGGGCTGCGTCACGGCGGCAAAGCCAAGCATCAAAAGCAGCGCCAGTCCCAGATAGTTGTGCCCGTCGATTTGCAGTCCGGTCGCATCGAGCACTGTCCCTTCAGTGGGAAAAAAGCCGCTGGGGGCCAGGTGAGTACCGAGCAGGGGCGACAACAGATTCATCGAGGACTCGGTGAATCCATTCTCCGCGGGCGGCAACCCTCCCGAAACCGACATGAAACCGAGCGCCAGGAAGATCAGCAATAACAGCGGTATCGGAAGCAAGGTCAACGACACCCAGCGTGCTATGCCTGTCCGGGTACGCATGCGCCAGGCGTAGTCCAGCAGAGCAGCTCCATAGAGTGTGTACAGCATGGCCAGCAGGTACAGGTGGATGGCCGCCGACAGCAATAGCAGCAGCACCGCGCGCACGACGAAATACTTCAGCGAAACCCGTGCACCATTGAGCTGGTAGTAGAGCACCAACATAACGATCAACATGCACTGAGCAAGCAACGCCGCATGCGGGATGCGGATCATCAGTGCAGGCATCATCAGCGCAAACAAGGTTCCAGAGCAAAGCGCCGCTGGAGATCGTCCAGCGATCGTAGCGGCTGCCCATGCCCCCGCCATTCCTTGCAGCACATAACAGACGAACACCCAGACACCAAAGTAATGGCTTCCCGCTGGCAGCCATGCATAGATCGGTTTGAATAGCAGCGCAGCCAACGGAATGCTGTCGGTGAACGCCACCGAGACGCCATCGGGCGCATTTAGCAGCCGCGTATGCAACAACGGAAATCGCCATTGATCCTGAGCAAATGCCCACATGCCCGTGATGTGCTGGGTCGGGTCGGTATGGGTGTTGAACCAGAACCCGGCGGTCCCGATAAAAAAATCGAGCGGGAACAAGTGCAAGGTGTAGAACACGGAAACCAGGCAAGCAGCCAGGTAGTAATGTCCGGATCGTAGCGGACGATCAAGGCAGGCTGTAACGGCAGAGCTGAAGTGCGGCATCTAGAACGGATCGCGAAATGGGTAAGGGCCCGTCACAGGCACGCGGGGAATGACTGTTAATTCAGAACCAGCGCCATTCCGATGACAATCAGGCCGAGCCCCGCTGATTTAGCGAGCGTAATCGGCTCGCTGAACAAGAGGTAACCCAGCAGGTAAATAAGCATGAAGGTACAGGCAGCCATGAACGGTGCGGCGACCGACAGCGAATTTACCGCATAGATTCTTACCGTCAGCAGAAAGCTCAAGCCGTACAAGGCCACTGCGCCCACCAACCAGGGAGAAAACAGCTGGCCCCACAGCGTTTGGGCCGGCCCCTGCTGCCCGGCGAACTTGATCGATACTTGCGCGCCAACGTTCAGCAGTATCGCCAGCACTACAAGCGTGGGCTGTTGCATTTCGCACTCCGCTTGGCAGGCTTGCATACATATATCGGGCGCGACTTGATCTCGAAATAAATCTTGCCTACGTAGTGGCCGATAATGCCGAGGCTGGTCATGATTGAACCACCGATCAGGATCAGCAGTATATTCACCGTCGTGAAGCCCACCGCGGCGTGACCGGTCAGCTTTTGCAGCAAGGTGATGGCCACCATCAGCACACCGAAGCCAAGCGTGAAGCAGCCTAACCAGGTGACAATCGCCAAGGGGATAGTTGAAAAAGCCGTGACATTATTCAAGGCATAGCGCAGCAGGCCGAACTTGCTCCAGCGACTGACGCCTTCCCGCGCGTCGACATCGAAATGAAGCATCGCACTGTCGATGCCCAGCCAATTGACCAAGCCGCGGAAAAAACGATATCGCTCCGGCAACCCAAGGTATATATCGACAACCTGACGATCGATGAGCTTGAAGTCCGAATGCCCCTCGATATCAAAGCCAGACAATCGTCGGTATAGCGAATAGAAGCCCCGCGCCAGCAAGCCATCGAGCTTCGACGGATCGTTTCGCCGGCGCTTCACCGCTTCCACCACCTGAAACCCCGCCTGCCACTGAGCGATCATCTGTGGAATCAGGGCGGGTGGATGTTGAAGGTCGGCATCCAGCACCACGACCGCTTCCCCCTTCGCATGCTCCAGGCCAGCGAATACGGCAGCTTCCTTGCCGAAATTACGCGTGAACGCCAAAAGACGTACCCGAGGATCGCTCAACGCAAGCCGCTGAACCTCAGCAGCACTCTCGTCTGCCGAACCGTCATCCACCGCAATCAGCTCGAGGTCGTACTGCTCGGCTGCAGCCTCCGTCAATATGTGCTCAAGGTTATGAGCGATACGTGGCCCTTCGTTGTACACCGGCACCACGATGCTGATCAGCACTGATCCGACCTCTGGCTACACCTAAGAATGGGTGGCAATTATGGCATTCGCGCCAGCGGGCGGGCCAGCCTGAATCGCCCCGCTACGTAACGGGGCGCACGGCTAGGTGAGTGAAGGCGGACCCGTACGCCATCAAAGGAAAGAGACTGGAGCCCGACCCGCATGACTCTAGCGAGGCTCACGAGCACATGGACGTCATCATGCTGAATTCAACCCTCTGTCGGCTGTTCGCCCCGCCCCGAGTGATGTCAAAATGCCAGAAACCAAGGAGATGCAGCCATGTCTAGTGGTGACTCAACGATCGATGCACTGCTGGCAGGTAATGGCCAGACGATCGCCCCATACCACCAACCGGGAACACCGTTGACCGTCAGCTTCCAATTTCTGGAGCGACAGCCAGTTGACTTGGCGTACGGAGTCAGCGCGTTTCAACCGCTGAACGAGTTACAGCGAGAGCAAATCCGCGGAATGCTCGCCGCGGTATCTGCTCTCGCCGGGGTCAGTTTTGTGGAGCAGCAAGACGGAACCGCTCAGCTGCGATACGGGCTCTACGGAAACACCACCAACAAGGGCGAGGTGCGATTCGATTTTGCCTTTGGCGCGCGCGCAAATGTTTGGCTCAACCATGAAGTCGCCGAGATAGCAGATTTGTCCCAGGGCTATGGTCGTTTCATCGCGCTACATGAAACAGCACACGCGCTAGGTCTGAAGCACCCCGGGCAGTACGGCGAATGGGACCAGGGACCGTACCTACCCAACGACCTAGACCGAAGCGAACACACAGTCGTCTCTTACAACAATCCAGCCGGATTTCCGGCAAGTTTCGGCGACTTTGATGCTCTGGCGTTCCGCTATCTGTATGGCCCTCCACTTCAGGAGCAAGATCACTCACCCACACCGCCTCTGAATGGCACTAACGTGGGCACAGACTCAGCCGACCTAATCGAACTGAACGACGCTGATCTCGTGGGCCAGCCCATTCTCCATACCCGCGCTGGGAACGATACGCTCAGCATCCTCCCCGGCTCACCACCAGAGCGCGCTTGGTTTTCGTTCGATGGTGGAGACGACACGGATAGCCTTAAGCTACCGGTCAACCGAGACCAGGCCAGCCTAGGCGCGGAAAGCGCAGGCCAATGGCGGATGCTGACCTATCTCGACCATGGCAAGATGGTTGGTGCCTATCTGTATGACGTTGAGCGCATCCTGTTCAATGACAGCGCCATTGCGCTGGACGTAGCCGGCGAAACCGCACAGGTGTACCGCCTGTATCAAGCCGCATTCGCTCGCCAACCTGACAAGGCAGGGCTCGGCTACTGGATCGCCCAACGGGACAAGGGGACCACCCTGAATGACATCGCCAGCGCGTTCATCGCCAGCGGCGAGTTCACGGCGCGTTACGGGTTAAACCCGTCGAACGATGCCTTCCTGACCAACGTATACGCTAACGTTCTGGGCAGGTCATTCGACCAGGCCGGCTACACCTACTGGCTGGATGAACTAGACCGTGGCATTACCGACAGGCGCGAGCTTCTGGTGAGTTTCAGCGAAAGCGACGAGAACCGGCTCAACGCGATCGAGGCGATAGGCCAGGCCATTGAATATCAGCCCTACCTCGCATGACTCGATGCCTGGATCGCTCCGTTTCCCATGATCAACATGCGAGGTGTCAATGCCAGTAGCAACGCAGCACGCCAAGACCTTCCTCAACGACATGCAACGACTGCTCGGCAAGTCGGAGTTTGTAAAGCTGTCTCGATATAATGAAGAGCGCAACTGGTCTGCTTATCTGAGCCTAAAGGAGTGTCACTACTGCAGTATTCTGGAGTGGTTGCTGTCTCCCAACGAGGGGCACGGCTTGGGTGATTTCTTCCTGAAACGCCTGTTATTGGCAGCCAGCACTACAGCGCTGGCCGACCCTGACTCCGCCATGGCCATTCAGTTTGCCGCCCGCCTGGAGGCCGAAGAGTGGCTAGGTATAGATCAGGTATTTACCCACTCGATGCAGGCCGCCTTGATCGCCTGCGAAATCGTGTCTACAGATGACCTGACCCGCATTGACCTCCTGGTCGTCGATCCGATTCTGCGACTCGTCGTAGCAGTCGAGCGCAAAGACGGTTCGAGCGTGCGCGCTAACCAGCTCAAAGGCTATCAACGATGGGTGGAGGCGCATTACCCCGACTACTATCAGCTCTTCATCCTCTCCGACAGCCAAGGACTTATGCACCCGTTCAACGACGCCATCGACTGGATTCAGCTGGACGACAGCTGGCTGGTTGATGCGCTCAAAGAAGCTTTGATACCCGGCAGATTACCCACCGACGTGCATCAACGCATGGAGGATCTGCTGTACCGCTTCGACACCGAAGGCGAGTATCGCGACCGTTATTTTGCAGGTATCGAGGGCAAACTCGATGAGTTTGTATCGGATAACCGTGACGTAATTCAACGACTGCGCAACAACCCAATATCGCATATCGATCCGCGGTCGTTTATCACAAGTTATTTGCCGGGCCTTGATGATACGGGGGACGAGATTACCCGCCGGGCCATGGTACTGGCCTGCCGTCACCGAGCCTTGCTCAGTGACCTGCTTGCCCGTGACTCATTCATCGCCCTGAGCGATAAGTTGGCCGCATTGAGTGCAGGTTCCCCGTTGGGATTCGAAAGCAATGACGAGGCGTTGTATATCGGGACAAAACGGATGGAAGCCGCTTACGAGGCTGGCACGATTTCGGAGTGGCCGGTGTATGTCACGCTGAGAATGCCCAGCCCTGATATATCGAAAGGTGAAACCACCAACCAGGCACCAAAGACACCGACCCTCTCGTTGACATTCGACATGCTTGCCATGGGCGAAGACAAGAAGGATCAGGCCAGACAGCTGGCCAAGGAGTTCGGATTGACACCTAAGCGTCGATGGGCGAGCAAACGAGTCGAACTCCCCTGCGAAGCCGAGATACTGGATTCACCTTCGCACCTCAAGCCGTGGATAGGCGATTTGTGTGCCCTGGCCGCCCACTTGGGATATTGACCTTCTAATATGACTCGTCGAACTCAAGCCGACCCATTCAAGCGCGCCGTCGCTGGTATCGAACCATCGGCGGGGGGAAACAAGAAGCTTCGTTTTAACCATCGGGTTGGCTAATTGGCGGGGCAAGACCTAGCATAGGGGCACCATGCGGCGCTCGCTCCGCTGAGCGAGCGCCTGTCACTCGCTCCACGGAGGATCTCAGATGCCATCCCACGTACCTGTCTCGAAACAGCGCTACGGCCACCGATACTGGCAGCGTTTCTCGTCCTACGCATTTGCTGCGAGCGATGCACTCGCGCCGCTGGTGCTGGCGGAGTTGCCCAAGGCAACCATGGCATTGCCGATCGCTTTCATGGTCCAGAACGGACGTTTCGTTCCCGCAGCTTTGATGGGTTTGCAGGCAGGCGAGAACCTGATGGTATCGATCACCGGGCAGTGGCTGGGGCGTTACATCCCAGCCGCCTATCGCAGCTACCCCTTCCAGCTGCTGGAAGCAGAGGATGGCCAGCAGGTCATGTGCATCGATGAAGCCAGCGGCCTGATCAGCGAATTCGCCACTGGAGAGCGTTTTTTTGAAGAAGATGGGCAGCCCAGCAATGCGATCAGCGAAATTCTGACCTTTCTGCAACAAACCCACGTGAGCAAACAGGCAATCGAAGCGCCCACCGCTGCGCTGCAGAAATTCGAACTGATCCGCCCCTGGCCGCTCACCATCCAGAGCGCATCGGGCGAGCGGCGTTTCGATGGTTTGTTTCAGATCGACGAGAGTGTCTTGAATACTCTACCGGCAGACGCCCTGGGAGAGCTGCGTGACGCAGGGGCGCTGGTCGTCGCCTATTGCCAGTTGCTCTCAATGCAGAACCTTGGCGAACTGGCCAACCTGGCCAAAGCGCGCAGTGCTGAGGCATCGACCGATTCGAATCACGTCGCGGATTTACGGAGCGAAGGTGAAACCTTCAGTTTTGGCAACCTGAACTGAAGGCGGACACCGTTCATTGCAGTACAGCTTTGGCGTTAGACACAACCGCGCAAGGAAACTGACCTGGGAACTTTCGCGTCCAGCGACGGACAAATTTCGGCCATAAGGAGCATGGCGGGCTAACCAGGTCGACGGGCCTGGTGCCTTGATCGAGTCGGCACCACGGGCCAGGCCAACGCAAGTTGGTGCTGGCCCGCCCTTAACCCCACCCGTCAGCCAGCATCCCCGAAATCCAGCGAAGGTCGCACCAAGCAGAGCCACACGCGCTGATCCAGCACCCTACCTCGGAAACTTCATCGGCACCCGCCGGATATCGGTCGGTTCCTGATGCAGCGGTACAACTGGCAATGGCCGCATCAGTTCAACGCAGGGTTACCACCAGCGCTGGCCGAGGGAAAACTTAATTCTGTGTCCGGGAATTGTTGACCACTACACCATGACGGCCACCGCTTCATAGTACTCACAAGCCTGAACGAGCCTCAAATTACGCGTAGCTAATCTTGGCTGGATGTCTGCCAGCAGCCATGCCGCCACCCGAGCCGTAAGAGGCAGGCCATGCCCGCGATAAGCCGGAGACACCAGCAATGGGTAGTCCGCGATGCGCGCGGTGTCGCTCATTGTGCACTGACACAGCTCGAAAACAACGGAAGCCGATAAGAACATCCTTATGCCCGCCTATAGAGCTGCGGCAGGTCACAGAGTACCCATTGCACTATCGCCATCAAGGAGCCATTAGTTCAGGCTTCGTGGATTAGGGTCTACCCAAGGAGGGGTTATGCCGCGCCAACCGCGGCTGGAGATTGTCGGGCTGCCGCATCATGTGGTGCAGCGCGGCGTCGACCGCCAGGCCGTTTTCTTTGACCGCCAATGTTACTTGGCATATCTGCAGCTGCTCAGCGTCTATGCTGCTGACGCGGACGTGAGCGTCCACAGCTGGTGCCTGATGACCAACCATGTCCATCTCTTACTGACTCCGCATGCGCCAGGCAGCCTTAGCCGGCTGATGCAGCGACTCAATCGACTGTATGTGCAAAAGATCAACGCCAGATTCGAACGTACCGGACACCTGTGGGCGGGCCGATTCAAGGCCAGCGTAGTGAGTAACGAGCGCTACCTGCTTAGCTGCATGCGCTATATCGAGCTGAATCCCGTACGAGCCGGAATGGTGGCTCACCCAGAAGCCTATCCATGGAGTTCGTGGCACGCCAATGTCGGCACGCGTCGCTCCGTGCTGGTAACGCCGCACCCTGAGTATCTTGCACTCGGCTCCGGTGCCGACGAGCGCTACACGTGCTATCGGGCGCTAGTCCTGCAGCACGAAACGGAAGAGATGACTGCTCAGCTGCGCGATGCCACCCAGCAAAACGCGGCTTTCGGCTCACCACGCTTCGCCCGTGAAATCGAGCAGATGCTCGGGCGTGACGTGAGCATTAAACCTAGAGGACGACCCAGGAACTCCGCAAAGACGGAATAGGAAAATGTACCTGACCCCTTTTTCTCGCTTTCCGCTTTTCCGAAACGCAAAAACCCCGCCTCCTTGGGAGAAGCGGGGTTTTCGTTTACTGCTTACTGCTTCAAAAAGCAGGGGACACATACATCTTTAAATGTACCTGACCCCTTTTTCCGCCAGCGGTTGTACCAACGCCCGAAATTCGGCGACGGCTTCTCTTCGCACAAGCCTCCGCTCAATGCTTGCGATGGACACGCAACAAACACCTGATCAGCCGAAACATCGACAACCGCAACCCAGTGCGCATTGTTTTCAACCACCATCACCAGTACCCCCTCAGCCGCAAGTTGCGCCTGCAGGCGTGCCAGCGTGTCGAGCTCGTTCGTCCAGTTCGCAACGATATCGAGCCCCGCGCCAGCCATGAATTCGCGTGCAAGTGCCTCAAGACACTGAGGATAACTGTCCAGCGCAGCGCTCCCTCTGCGGGTGAGGAACTCCCCGGTCGCAAAAGGTAACGCATCAACGGCGCGCGTCCACTCGGCTGGGCTGACATTCTTGCCAGTCAACGCCTGAATTCCGTTGGCCAGACTATAGAGCAGGCAGGCCCCGTCACGATCCCCTTGGGCCAGTATCTGTCGTTTCGCCACTGTTCTTTCCTTTTAAGCTCTATGCTGATGATCGGAACCACGGGGAAATGTGGCTGACCCCTTTTACCTTTCAAAGACGGAGAAGCTGCGAAAAATGTACCTGTCCCCTTTTCCTCCACTTTTCCTTTTTCTTTCATAAATGCGAATCGGAAAACGCAAAAACCCCGCCTCCTTGTGAGAAGCGGGGATTTCGTTTACTGCATTGCTGCTTCAAGAAGCAGGGGAAACGTACATACAAAATGTACCTGACTCCCCCTAATTGTAGGAGTGGCCATGCCCGCGAACGACCAGGAAAAAAGGAAAAATGTACCTGACCCCTTTTACCTTTTTTCCTCTGCGCAAAAACCCCGCTTCCTTGTGAGAAGCGGGGTTTTTGTTTACTACGTTACTGCTTCAAGAAGCACGGGAAACGTACATAGATGTACCTGACCCCTTTTTCTTTAGACGTAGCTGATGACACCGTTAGCAACTGAAACGTGCTCTGCAGCAATACCGGTGAGAGTGATTACTGCGGCAGCATCAGTAACACCGGCGACAGTGCTAACAACACCGGTGGTGGCGTCAGCGGCGACACTGGCGCTACCAAACTTAGATGTTTCCAAAACAATTTGAACGCCAGCTTCGCTTTTAACAACGAAAAATTCCAAAGCGTTATTGTCACCAGAGGTCAAAGCACCGCCGTTATAGGTATAAGTGTTGCTACCGAGGACGATGCTGTCACCAGCTCCGAAGGAAGTGATCTTGAAGTCACTGCCTGCGCTAGCTGCAACAGACTTGTCTGCGAAGTAGAAAACATCTTTGATCGGCGCGGCTTCGGTACCAGTTCCAGCCTTGTCGGAACCGTCCAATTTAACAACAGCAACTTGGCCGGCTACTGCAATTTTATCTACTGCGGTTTGCGCATCGCTTACTGCTTTAGTTTGCTCGGTATAGGCATCTTTCAAAGCCTTGGCTGCAGCAATGTCTGCATCGGCAGCTTTAGCGCTTACCAGCAGAGTGTCAGCAGCATTTTTGGCAGTCAGAGCGTCGAAGTATGCTTTGCCAGCAGCAGTACCAGTGGTATCGGCCGGATTACTTACGGTATCCAGTACCAAAGCATCCTTAGCGGCAGCCGTAGCAGCAGTGGCGTCAGCGTAAGCAGCCGCTTTCACAGCGACTTCTTTGTAAGTGCTGTAGTAGGAGACGTCCTTAAACTCAGCATCGATAGCTTTGCGGCCAGCTTCGTCAGCGGCAACATAAGCATCAGTTACTGCTTTGCCGTCAGCGTACTTGTTGCCAGTGCCGACCAGACCTGTCGCGGCGGTAGCAAGACCTGCCTCCAGCGAAGCTTTCTGAACCGGGGTTGCCAGAGCAGCTTTAGCGGTGGCTTCAGCAGCAGTTGCTGCAACCAACTTGTCCGCCAGCGCTTTTTCAGCTGTGTTAGCCAGAGCGTTGTAAGCAGCTGTGACAGCAGCAGCTTTGTCACCAGCATCGGCAGTCAAAACGTTCGTGGTGACGCCACTGACTTGGCCGCGAGCGTAGGCTGCGTCGTCAACTACAGCATCAACCTTGGCGGAGTAGCTCGAAGTGGCATTGATGTCATCAGTTTTGGTCGAAGCAGTTGCATAGCCTGCCTCTTTGTTAGAAGCAGCAATTTTCGCGACCAGAGCATCAGCGGCTGCTTTGTTAGCGGCTTCAAATGTAGTAACTGCAGTTTGAGCAGCGGACAGAGCATTGATCTGAGCGACACCTGGGATTTGACCTGCCAGTGTGCCATTGGCAATAGCAGCAGTAGCAGCGCTAACCGAAGCAGCAGTACCGTCCACGTTAGCAACGGCAGCAGTAGCGCCAGCAGCAGTGTAGTTTGCACCAACGGTATTGGAGTAAGTCTCAGCAACAAAAACCTTGTTGCTAACAACTTGCTGGTCAGCAGTAGAAGCACCGTTCAGGAAAGCGACAACCATCTGATCAGCGCTTACGGAACCGTTGGCCCAGTAGTTGACTTCTTCAGTAGTCGGGGTGCGCTCGAACAGGTTGGTGTAGATAGCCTTGACCAGATCAGCACGGGCCAGGTTGCCGTAAGTGGCAGCGTACTCAGCCTGCTCGTTGACGAAGTTGGCGCGCAGGTTTTCCAGAGTCAGCGTGGAACCAGTTGCGTTCAGCTGGCCCAGCCAGTAATCCAGACCAGCTTTGTCAGCAGCGCGGCCCAGCAGACCAACATACAGTTCTTGCACTTGTGCAGAAGTAACAGCCATTACGTTATATCTCCAATATGAGTCGAATCGACATTCAGGCTTCCAATCCGGAACAGAGCCCGTCGGCCCCGGCCTGTTGCCATGCCCCATCGGGGCACAGCCCCCTCAATGGGTAGTCGGCTTAAGCCGACGCAGCGGGGAAAACGGCATGGCGATCTAAAATCACATGGCCAGCTCTCTCAGCTGCGGGAGGAGCATACCGAAGCGCTTCGCTGAATAACAAGACCCTGACGCCAACAATGCGCAGAGGGCAGTTTGATTCCATTTGAAAAACTCTATGGAACTGATCAACAAATAACCGGTCAGGGGCGCTTGGCCCGAATATCGAAGCGAGCTATAGCGGAAGGAAATAAGCTGAACCCGGCGATTTATCTGGGCTCCAGGATGCGACCCAGGCCGACAGGGGCAATCGGCGCCAGACAGGAAAGGCGCTTCGTCGCGCCCGACGAGCGGTGAGGTCGAAAAGCAGGCCAATGACACTGGCGGCGCCATGAAAGGAGACCGACCGCACATTTTGCGTGGATGGGGGTACGTGGGCGACTATCCCGAACGAAAAAAAGCCCCGCTTCAGCCGAAGCGGGGCTTTTATAGAGCAAGAGCCTGGAGCCCCTGCTTACTGCCGTGCCATCATGCCACCAGCAAGTTGCCACCCTCTGTCAGGGCGGTGGTCACACCGGTGAGCTGAATCAGGCCGTCACCTGCATCGACGCCCGCATCCGCATCATTGGTATAGACATAGGCATTGCCGCCGTAGTTGAAGGTCGCCGCGTTCTCGGTGCCTTCCAACCCCTGGGATACCAACGCCAGGGCCTGGGCCAACGAGCCAGCGGAGCTGATGTTGCCCGCCTCGATGTTGTTGAAGCTGGCCAGATCAAGGCCTGACAGGCTTATCACATCCTGCGATGTGTTGAAGTCGGTCACAGTAACCATGCTGGCGGTCAACGCCGCGTTGGCCGCTTCGATCTGAGTAGCGGTGGAGCTTGCTGTAACGCCCACATCGCCGGTCAGATTGGTCAGCGTAGCGACGTTCAGCCGGTCATTGCCTTCGCCCAGCGTAATGGTTGCGGAACGTGCATCGTCGGAGGTTGCTGCACCGGCGGTCAGATTAACGATGTCGTTACCAGCACCGGCATCGACTGTCAGCGCGCCATTGCCCGACACCACCGTCAGGTTGTCATTTCCTGCGCCACCCATGACGCTCAGCGTGCCTTCTTCGGCGATTGCACCGACTGTCAGGGTGTCGCTTCCGCTACCGCCCATTACGCTGGTCAGCTGGGTAAAGCCAGTCGATGCGTTGATGGTCAGGTCGCCGGTGGACGTCGATGCATCAATGGTCTTGAGATCGGTCAGCGTCGCCAACACCACTTCGGTGTCAGAGGACAGGCCGAGCTTCAGCGATGTGATGTCGGTGCTGGTTGTTGGGTCAGACGGTGCTGCCGTGGTGCCAGCGGTGGTGGTCAGCGTGAGCACACTGCCATCGCTGTCATCTGCAGCCCCGACGCTACCGTTGATGGTCAGCTCGTTCAGATTACCGCCAGCCTGGTTGACCAGTTCAATAGTGGTCGGGTCTGTGACGTTATTGAGCGTGATGGTAGCCGAGGTGCCGTACAGGTTCGGATTCAGGGTATCCGGATCGCTTTCACCAAAGGTGGTGCCGAAGTTGCTGCGGGCCTGCGTCAACGCTGCGCTGGTCGCGGCATTGATGGAGGTGTAGACCGTGCCGGTGCCGCCAACCTGGTAGGTGGGGTTGCCCGAAGAGTCTGTACCGGTCTGGCTCACCGCATAGGCATCAGTTGCCTGCGACAGCTGCGTCGCCAGCGCGGTGCCCGAGAGGCTCGACCCTGCATAGGCTGCGGTGACCTGTTGAGCCACGCTTACATTGTTTTCGATGATCAGTCGATCGGTCGGCGAGGCGGCGTTGAGAAAGGCAGTGATCAGCTGGTCGGTGTTGACGTTGGAGTCAAAGGTCCAGTAGGCCACTTCCGCATCGCTCGGCGTACGACCGAAAACGTTCTGATAGATCTGGGTGACGGTCTGCTGCCGGTTCAGGCCCTGGTAGGCGGCCTCGTACTCGGGCTGCTCGTTGACGAAGTTGGAGCGCAGATTCTCCAGAGTGAGGGTGGCGTTTTCGGCATTGAGCTCATTGAGCCAATAGTCGAGGCCTGCCTGGTCAGCCGCGCGGCCCAGGTAGCCCACGTAGAGTTGTTGAACTTGTTGTGCGGTAACAGCCATTACTTCATCTCCATAGTCGATTCAAATCAACAGGCTTCCGTATGGATAAGGCCCGTCGGCCTTGACCTGCTTGCAAAACCCAATGGGCATTGCCGCCCGTAGCGGACGACTGGCTTGCGCCTGCATCAAGAGAGTAACCGCTGAAATGATTTGTTCTATCGGAGCAGTCAATTAACCGACAACCGGTAAGCCGAACGGCTTAATCGTCAAATGTACGGCGCATTTGGCCGAATGCGGGCGCCACAATCAGGGCGCCAAGAGTGCGGGCGATTTACAGATACGATTGTCGGGCGACTCTGCGGGTGGGTTTGGTAGGATTCGCGGGCATGGCGCGCCCCTACTGAGCCACAGGTGACGCGGGAAGCTTAGCTGTGCGCGGTCATAACCAAGGGCGTGGGCATGGCTCGTCCTATGGAGCAACGAGGAAGCGAGCCATGGTCGCGCGCGGTCACGCCCCGCTAGCAAGTGCAACGAGCAGGTTGCGCAAGCGTGCCGAGACGGTCGACCAGGCGTGGGTTCGCAGCCATTGCGTTTGCTTAGCCTCGGGCCGTTGCTGAAGAAACAGGCCTAACCCTTTGGCCAAGGCTTCGCTTGAGGTCCCCGGCAAGAAGGTCACGGCTTCAGCCACGTCTTCGAAGATATCCAGCGGCGTGCACAGTACGGGCTTGCCAGTGCTGAGGCCCCAACGGACCGCAGCGCTGGAGGATTCCTGGGTGTGCTGGTAGGGGAAAACGATGCAATCGGCCATGCCCAACCACGCCAGCGAGTCAGCATCCTCAAGGTAGTCGCTGACTAATGTCACACGCCCCGCCAGATCGTTTTGCTGAATCCGTGCACCGCAGCTCGCGACGAGCTCGGCCGATGCGGGTACCGGATATTCGGCGTTGACTAGCAGGAGGTGCAGCTGCGGATTCTGGCGCGCCGTTATGGCAAATGCTTCGATCAATTCGGGCACGCCTTTGTGTGGCAGCAGGAAACCATAGCTTGCTATTACCGTTTTGCCCTGTAGGCCCGCCGCCAGCTGTTCCGCTCCCGGCGCAGGCGGAGGCGTGTCGATCACGCCGTGAGGGAACAGCAGCAGGTTGTCCGGCAGACCGAAGTCCAGCAAGCGATTGAGGTCGCCAACGCTATGCACGAGCAGACGGGCGCAGCCGGCCAGGGACTCGCGCAAGTCACGCAAGCTCTTCAGCACTTTTCCATGGCGGACATCAGCGGTGGAATGGAAGGTCACCAACGTGCGCATTCCGCGTGCGTGAGCCCAGTCCAACAGGCCAGCGAACGCCTGCAACGAGAAAAAAGAGAAGTTGAACTGAATCAGCAAGGTGTCCACGCCGGCACGCTCGATCGCAGTCTTTAGGCGCTGCAAATCATCGCGATCACCGGTCGTCCAGCATCGTTCGACATGCGGCTCGTCAGCTGAAAAAAGCTGGGCGTCGTCATTGGCGAAAACATGGCATTCGGTACCGAATGCCGGCTCGATCAGCTTGCGACTATAGGTCGCAATCCCGCAGGCGCTGTTCCACGAGCTAATGCAACCGAGTCGCGGAGCCGGCTTGAGCAAGGCCCGGACATTCGCCTCTACGATGGCCTCTTCCGTGGCCGAGGCAACCCGTGCCCAGCAGAATCGATCTCGGATCAGCGCTTCAGCCGCTGCGACACGCGTAGCCGTCATCTTTTGCAGCGCGTCGCCCTTCCAGGCTGCATGGAACCCGGCCAGCAGGCTCGCCAGGTGATCAGCGTCGGGCTCGAACCATACGGAAGGCCCTGCTCGCAGATGCGTACACGCCCGCGCGTAGCGATAGTCGATGAGCCAGGCCGTTTCGGGTGTACAGAAATCCCGCTGGCCGCCGTTTCCGGTTGTAATAACCGGGCATCGATGCAGCATGGCCTCGGCCATTGGTAGACCGAACCCCTCCCCGCGCGAAGGCGCCACCAGCACATCGGCGAGATCGTAGAGCGCTCGAATCGCGGCGTCCGGCAAATCGGCATTGATCAGCTCGACGGCGGGCGCCTCGGGATGCTCGCCACGCCAGTTGGCCAAATCCCGCGAAATATCGTGGTGCGGGTTGGGGAAGGTCTTGATGATCAGGACAACGGCGTCTCGGGCTGTGAACGCCGTGGCGTACGCACGCAGCAGCACGTCGATGCCCTTGCGCGGAAAACAGGATGAAACATGCAAGAGCTTGAGCCGGTCGGCGCCGGCTTTGGGCATGGCGGGCAACAGGCTGGCGTCGGGCGCGACACGCAGGATGTGATCTGCGCCCAGACCTACCGTAGCCAAAGGCGCGGTGACGCCGTTGTCAACCAGCGTTCGGGTAACCCAACTGGACATACTGGTGACCAGATGCAGCTGGTGGTTGAAGTCATGACAGTACTGTTCAGGTAGGCAGGATTCTTCCCAGCCATAGCAGGACAGGACGTTCGTCTCGCCTTGCATGTCAGTCACGCGAGGCGGATACAGCAGCCGCAGCACGTTATGGGCAGGCAGCTCCTGGCGGGCGTGCATGGCGGCGCAATCCGGATTTGCCATGAGGAATTTTTCGTCGACCGCTATCGGCCCCGGCCCTTCAGTGCCACGCAGGGCGACCCGACTACCGCTCTCCGCCAGGGCACGAGCCAGTTCACGGTTTACCAGCGCGAGGCTGTAGCTGCTGTCGAATGGACCTTCGATACGGTGCTCGATGGATTTTGTCGGTACAGGTTCCGCCGGGAAGCTATGTGCGGGCAAGTCGATCTGAAATGGCGCAAGGTAGTCGCGCAGCCGGTCATAGAGCTTCTGGTAGCTGAAGTCGGCCAGACGCGCCTCGCCTTGACGGCGCAAATAGCTGCGCAACGCAGGGTTCTCGATGAGTTGCATAATGGCCGCGGCGCACGCCTGGGGCTCGCAGCTGTCGAGCAACAACCCAGCACCCGCCAGGGTGTGTGCGATATTGCTGTGCGCTGCGTTGTAGGCGATGACCGGCAGGCCGTGCACCATGGCCTCGATCAGCGGCATGCCGAAGCCTTCGTGACGGCTCATGGAAACGAAGAGATCGCTGCGCCCGTAGAGTTCGATCAGTGTCGCGTCGTCCACCTTGCCCGTCAGCGTTACGAAATCGCTGACGCCCAGCTCATCGATACGTGACTGTATCTGTTGGGCGTATTCCGGCACGGTGAAACCGCCAACGATGTACAGACGGAGCGGCACGCGTACTTGCCGCAATAGTGCTGCGAAGGTGTCAACCAGAGCGAGCTGGTTCTTGTGCGGCATGACCCGGCCGACGAACAACAACGTGAACGGGCGGGGGCCATCATGAGGTTTTACCGCGCCGGGCGCGAGGCGTTCCAGGTCCACCAGAAGAGGAATCTCGGCGGTGTGCAACGGGTCGTAACCACGCTGCAACAGTTCGTCGAGGTTCTGCCGGGAGTCGGCGATGCTGCCCTTCAGCCAGGCCCGCCAGGAGTCTACCTGTTCCCAGCCATGAGCGAGCATCGGTTGGATGGGGTGGTCAGCAGGGAATAACTCACCGGGCGTAATGTTGTGAAAGACCATGAACTTCGCGTCGGGCAACTGCCGCAGCCAGTTCTCATGGCTATTGCTGATCCCGTGATGAACAAACAGCGCATCGGCGCTGCCGGGGACATAGTCCAGCATCGGCAATACGTCTCCACGCAGCGAGTCGGCGATGCCTGCGCAATAAATGTCGGAACGAACCCCAGCCAAACGAAGCAGTTTTCGCGTTAGGAGCATGCCATTGGTTATGCCGTCACCTGGCGTGCAGTCGACCGCGAATTGATGAATCGTTGGTGAGGATAGAGCGTGCATTTACTTGCCTGTAATCGTTCGAAAGTTGTGCTGCAGGCGGTGGGTGGGCTCGGCCCTCAAGCCCACCCACCCAGCCCGCCTCAACTATAGGAGCGGGCCTGGCCCGCGAACCGGTATTTAGTGTTCAGTGCGGGACCCGTTCGCAGCCAAGGGCGGTCGTACAGGGGAAGCGGGCCGCTGGCAGCCGAATCCAACGTCAACCCGCGCAGAAGCAGGCTATGCCCGCGAAATGGTGTTAGACCTTCGGTGCGGACGGTTCGCAGCAATGGGCCGCTCCTACAGGGTTAGAACGATTTACCGCTTTGCACGCGCTGGAGGTCGGCATCCACCATCAGCCGACAGAGCTGCTCGAGCGTGGTCTTCGGCTTCCACCCCAAAACCTGAGTGGCCTTCTCGGGATTGCCGATCAGTAGGTCCACTTCAGCCGGGCGATAGAAACGAGGATTGACCTGCACGAGCGTCTTGCCGGTACGGCTGTCGATTCCACGCTCGGTTTCAGCGCTGCCCTGCCAGTCCAGTTGAATATCCACCGCTTTGAACGCCAGCGAGACGAAATCTCGAACGGTCTCGGTGCGGTTCGTCGCCAGCACAAAGGTGTCAGGCGTATCGACCTGCAGCATCCGCCACATGCCCTCGACGTATTCCTTGGCGAAACCCCAATCGCGCTTGGCATCGAGGTTGCCGAGCTCCAGGCAGTCCTGCCTGCCGAGCGAAATGCGTGCGGCCGCGTCGGTGATCTTGCGGGTGACGAATTCTTTGCCGCGCAGCGGGGATTCGTGATTGAAAAGGATGCCACTGGTGCCGAAGATGCCGTAAGACTCTCGGTAGTTGATCGTCATCCAATGCGCGTAGAGCTTGGCCACTCCATAGGGACTACGCGGGTAGAACGCCGTCACCTCGGTCTGTGGGATCTGCTGAACCTCACCGAACATCTCCGAGGTCGAAGCCTGATAGAAGCGGATTTTTGGGTTAACGGTACGGATCGCCTCGAGCAGATTGACAGCGCCCAGGCCGGTGATCTCAGCGGTGGTGATCGGCTGATTAAAGGAAACGCCAACGAAGCTCTGCGCGGCAAGGTTGTAGACTTCCTGAGGCTGGGCCTCTTCCATCAGGCGGATACTGGCGCCCAGGTCGGTCAGATCATGTTCGACCAGCTCCAGATTCGGGTGCCCGACAGCACCCACCTCCTCCAGACGCCAGAAATTCACCGAACTGGTACGGCGGTAAGTGCCGAATACCTTGTAGCCTTTTTCCAGCAGCAGCTGAGTGAGGTAAGCCCCGTCCTGGCCGGTGATGCCAGTGACAATTGCGGTCTTGCTGTTCATGCTCATTCCGTTGTTTTCCGTTCCAAGGCTCGCGCTTCTTCGTTACGAGCCAGCCACACATTGACGTTTTCGACGCTTTGCTCGGACAACCTGCCGGCCCAACGATTCAAGACCAAAAGGTTTGTAATGAAGTCGTACTGAGCCTTCAGCAAATCGCGTCGGGCAGCATATTCATTCTGCACGCTAGTCAGCACATCGACCGCGTTGACCACGCCGTACTGAAACCCTTTTTCAGCGGCCGCGCTGGACTTTTCTGCAGATTCGAGCGCATTACGTGTGGCACGTATCCGGTCAATGCTGGATTGCGCTGTGAGGTAAGCACCGGTGGTTTCCTTGACAACCTGCCGGCGTATGGCTTCCAACTCCTGCTCGGTTGCAAGGCGTTCGTTATACAGAGCCCTGACCCGTGCGGAGGTCGATCCGCCGCTGTACAAGGGAACCTGGACACCAACGCTGGCAACGTAGCTGTCAGAGAGCGGTGCCAGCGTATTGTCGTACCCGACATCACTGCGCTGAGCAGTCAAATTTAAGCTCAACTGGGGATAATGCCCACCTTTGCCCTCACGCACGGCGGCCTCTGCGGCGGCAAGCGCGCTTTCTCGTGCCTTTAGCGCCGGATTCGCTGCTACAGCGCGAGTGATCCAAACATCGAGGCTCTCGCCTGGCACTTGCAGCGCGACGTCTTCGCGGATACGACTGAGTTTCTCGACGACTGCCCTTCCTACCAACTCGGAGAGGTCTTCACGACTGAGCCGAACCTGATTGCGCGCCTCGACCTCCTGCGCGGCCAGGGCATCAACCCGAGCCTTGAGATCAAGCACGTCGGTGATCATTGCCAACTTTCTTTCATACAACGCATTTACACGGTCGAGATTTTTCTGGGTTGCACGGCGCTCGGCCATGACCAGTTCCAGCTCGTCATCAGACGCCAGCGCTACGAAATAGCGCTGCGCGAGATCGACGGTTGCCTCGGCCTGTGCATCTACCGCCTGAAATTCGCCCTGGCGTGCAAGGCTCTTGAACTTCTGGTAATTCTCCCAGGCCGCCTTGTTATAGATGTGCTGGGTGAGGCTGACGACGTAGCGCTCGTTGTTGTACACCTGCTCGGTGGTCCTGTTGTCGTATTTGGTGCGGTTGAGCGACCCGCTGGCGTTGAGCTGAGGAAGCAGACCGCCAAAGGCCTCGCGCTGGCGAGCCTGAGCCCCGACGGCCCTTGCGTAAGCGGCAAGCACGCGAGGGTCTTCCAGCCGAGCCTCACGATAAAGCGACATGAGGTCGGTGGCATAAGTCGACGCACTTACGCTGGCGGGAGCCGGAACAGGTCGGGCCTCCGGCTCGGCTCGCAACGACGTAGCCAGTGAGGCCAGCAAAACGCAGATGATGATTCGCACGGATCAGTCCTCGATCATCGATCGAGCAAATGCATCTGTCGCCGGCTGCATCAGGTACTGGAGCATCGTGCGGTCGCCGGTATTGATCAATACTTCGGCCGGCATGCCGGGCTGCAGCTTGAGCGCACCGAGCGAGCGGATCCCTTCTTCAGTGAGACTCACCCGCGCCAGGTAATAAGGCATCCCGGTCTGCTCGTTCATCAGTCGGTCTGCCGATATCTGCACAACCTTGCCTTCGATCTCTGGGGTAGTGGCGTTTTTGAAAGCACTGAAACGAATATCCGCCTTTTTGCCGACGCTGACACGATCGATGTCAATTGGTGAAACCTGAGCTTCGACAATCAGGTCGGATACCGACGGAACGATATCCAGCAACGGCGTACCGGAACTAACCACGCCACCTACGGTATGGATCTTCATCCCGAGAATCATGCCATCTTCCGGCGCTCGAATGACAATGCGCTTGATTCGATCTTGAAGCGCCGAAATTCGCTCCTGCAGATCAAAAACCCGCGTTTGAACCTCCGCTAACTGACCAACCACTTCGGAGCTGAAGTCCTTATTGAGCTGGACGATCTGAAGCTCGGTTTCGCTGATCTGCAGCTTCGTTCGAGTAATATCGGACTGATGGTCGGCAATTTCCGCACGAAGCATGCCCAACCTACGCTCTTGTTCCAGCAGCCTCTGTTTGTCTACATAGCCTTCGGCGAGCAGCTCTTTCAGCTCGCTTATCTCACCGCTGTATGACTTCTCCAGGGCGCGCTTGGTCGCGATCATCGATTGCAATCCACTGATCTGCTCGTTCAGCTGACCGATGCGCTTCTGTAGCACCGAGATCTCGCCCAGGCGAGAGCCACGTCGGGCATTAAACACCTGTGTTTCACTTTCGCGCGCTTCGCGTGCACGGTCGCTATCGGACTCCAGCATGCGACTGAAATCAATCGCTTCCAGCCCGTCTCGCTCGGCCGCCAAACGAGCCTCCATCGCCTGCGCTGCGACCAGCTGGCTGCGCGTCATGCCGTATTCGGCTCGCAACTGGGTATCGTCGAGAATGATCAGCGGGTCTCCCGCAGCAACCATATCTCCGTCACGGGCCAGCAATTCCTTGACGATGCCGCCTTCAAGATGCTGGACCGTCTTGCGATACGACTGGACCGTAACGACGCCCGGCGCTAGCGCCGCGCTCTCTAGGGGGGCGAAGGTGGCCCAGGTTCCGAAGATGCCAAAGGTGACGAAGACGATAAGAAAGCCAATGAAGCGAGAACGGCGATCCGAGGTTGGAAGATCCACAAGGCTATCGTTGATCTGGGTAGTCATGCTGGTCATTGATAGTCCCTGATCAAGAGCGTGCCGACGCAACGGCGGGCTGGGCAGCTTGAGACTGCGCGGCCATTTGTTGCTTGTTGAGTTCAGCCATTACCTGATCACGCGGGCCATACATGTTGATGGTTCCACCTGTCATGACCATGAGCCGGTCCAGTTGACTGAGAATGCTTGTGCGATGCGTGATAACGAAGATCGTCGCCCCGGTCGCCTTCAACTGCTGGATAGCAACCGCCAGGGCGCGCTCACCCACTTCATCAAGATTAGAGTTGGGCTCATCCAGAATGATCAACCTAGGGGTGCCGTAAATCGCACGGGCCAGGCCAATACGCTGGCGCTGCCCGCCGGACAGATTGACCCCTGCGGAGCCAATGACCGTGTCGTAGCCATCTGGCAACTGCAGAACCATCTCGTGAACACCGGCCGTTTTCGCTGCGGCAATTATCTTTTCAGAATCGATATCGCCGAAACGCGCGATATTATCGCTGATGCTGCCTTCGAACAGCTCGATATCCTGAGGCAGATAACCGACATGAGGCCCCAGTTCCTGCTTGTCCCAGTTGTTGATATCCGCACCATCGAGCCGCACCACACCATGCTGCGGCGTCCAGACTCCCAATAATGCACGCGCTAGCGTTGACTTACCGGAAGCGCTGGGCCCGATGATACCAACGACCGCTCCGGCTGGAGCCGCGAACGTTATGTTCTTCAAAATAGGATTTTTTGAACCCGGTGCGGCGACTATCAGGTTCTCGACCTGGACGTTGCCTTCCGGCGCCGGGAGCGACATACGTTGAGGCTCGGCCTGCTGCAGATCGAGCATCTCGTTGAGCCGAGAATACTGAGAGCGGGCTGCGATGAATCCTTTCCAGCTGCCGATTATAAGATCGATTGGCGCCAACGCACGCCCCAGCAAAATGGAACCGGCGATCATGAGGCCTGGGGTGATCTCGTGCTGCACTGCCAGATAGGCACCTACCCCAAGTATCAGAGATTGGATGAGCATGCGGAACGATTTAGATAGCGATGTGATGAGTCCGCCGTTGTCGCTGGCTTCCGACTGCAGTATCAGGACCTTGCGCTGACGCTGCCCCCACCGCCCCATGAGGGTCTGCAGCATGCCCATGGACTCAATCACTTCAGCGTTACGCAGCGTTTTGTTGGTGTGCAGGTTTGCCGCAATGTTCTGCTTGTTCGCCTCAGCGATTGAATTCCCGGTCAAGCGCTCATTCGCGACAGCCAGGCATAGCAAGATAATTGCGCTGGCGATGGCGATCCAACCAAACCAGGGGTGAAATAAAAACATGACGCCGATATAGATTGGCAGCCACGGCGCATCGAAAAATGCAAAGAGGCCATTTCCTGTGAGGAACTGACGCAAACCGGTAAGGTCATTAAGAGGCTGCGCTGAGGCGTCCATTCCACCGCTATCTAGCGCTCGCTTGAAGCTAGCACGGTAGACGTCGCGGCTAAGCAAAACATCGAGTTTGGTGCTGACCCGGACCATGATCCTTGAGCGCACCCATTCAAGCGCGCCCATCGTTATCATCAGCACGGTCATGATGAGCGTAAGCATGACCAATGTGGAAATGCTGCCGCTGGTGACGACCCGGCCATAGACCTGGAGCATGTAGAACGATGGCACCAACATCAGGGCGTTAACGAAAAAGCTGAAGACCCCTACCGAAATGAAACTTCCCTTGCATGCCTTAAGCGCGACCTTGAGGGCATTTTCCTGTGCGTTACGCATATTCCGAACTGCCGGGTACTGAAAAGCGGCGGAGTGTATCACCGAAGCCAACCGCATTGAATGCGGTCCGGATGGATGCGACGAATAGCCGTCCTTGCCGCTAGCAACCCTCGCCGGTAAAGTCGCCGCGCCGTTCGCAGGTAGCTGGAATATTGACTGATAAGGACTTGGTGAGCTGGAAGACACTCCGGATAAACTGTATGCGGATAGTCCGCTTGGCACAGCCTGATCTGCGGAAGTTGAGCCACGGCAGGGCTCCGTGTACTCGCCTTTTAGTGCTTTAGCCGACTGCCTCGCCTCAAGGCCTTCGACAAATCGGCCCGTAAGGCAACCGCATTTCACGAGACGACTATCCGACATCGGAGCACCAGCCCCACGTCAAGCTTCTGGTGGGGCCATGCGACTACCAGACCATTACAGGAAAGCAATGCGCGTCCTTCACTTCTTCAAGACCTATCTGCCCGACACGACTGGCGGAATCGAGCAAGTCATCTTCCAGCTATGCGAAGGGGGGAGCGCTCACGACGTCCAGGCGGAAGTGCTGACGCTGAGCCCAACGCCGGTGCCGGAGCGCGTCCAAGTCGCAGGCCACAACGTGAGACGAGCGCGCCAGGATTTGTTTGTCGCCTCGACCGGTTTTTCTCGAGAAGCATTCGGCATGTTTGCCGAAATGGCGGCCAACGCGGACGTGGTCCACTTCCACTTCCCTTGGCCCGTAATGGATGTGGTGCATTTCATGACACGCCATCGACGCCCTTCGGTGGTGAGCTATCACTCCGACATAGTCAAGCAGCGCACGCTGCTGACACTGTACCGACCTTTAATGCAGCGGTTCCTCGGGAGCGTCGACCGCATTCTGGTGGCTTCGCCGAACTACCAGCGCAGCAGTCCGGTGCTACAGCAGTACGCAAGCAAAGTCGAGGTCATCCCGTATGGGCTGGATCAAGCAGCCTACCCACAGTGCTCCGCGGCCAAGCTCGAATACTGGCGGCAGCGGGTCGGAACGAAATTCTTCTTGTTCGTGGGCGTGCTGCGTTATTACAAGGGACTGGACAGCATGCTCGACGCGCTGCATGGAACCGACTATCCGCTGGTGATCATCGGTGCCGGCCCGCAAGAAACAGAGCTCCGAGCCCAGGCTGAACGACTTCAGCTGAGACGGGTGCAGTTCCTCGGCCGGCTGGACGATGAAGACAAAGCCTGCCTGCTTCAGTTGTGCCATGCGATGGTGTTCCCATCTCATCTGCGGTCGGAAGCTTTCGGCATATCGTTACTGGAGGCTTCGATGTATGGAAAGCCTATGATCTCGTGCGAAATCGGTACGGGAACGACTTTCGTCAATCTTCATGAGACGACAGGCCTGGCCGTACCGCCGGCCGCTCCGCTGGCTTTACGGGAAGCGATGCGGCGACTCTGGGACGATGCTGAGCTTGCGAGCCGGTTCGGCGCCAATGCCGCCACTCGATTCAACCAGCTGTTCACTGCCGAACGCATGTGCGCCGAAACCGCACGCGTGTATCGGGAGGTCATGTCGGAACACATTCCATAGAAGCCGCCATGTCCGCGAACCGGCTCGAACTCTCCTGGCCGGCGTAACATCGCCATGCCTTCGTGAAAGGGTATGAAAGCGGAGCCTGGCGGACGCCTCGCCGCAGGGAATCGGCGCTTGAACCCGGCCGCCAGCACTTACAGGGTCCGGCTATGCTCGACTAATAACGAGCTGCTGAGCTGGTCGCGCCGGCTCTGCTTATTGTGTAAGCGGCCTACCTGCCGTAGCCCCGCCAAAACGACTCAACACCAGTAGCAACCCGCCGGAAAGGAACAGTGCCGGCAGGCTGGCACCAATTTCCGGCCAGGCGTTTGCCAGCAAATGGTAGACGGCCGCCCCGCAGCCCCACGCCAGCAGCGTCTCCCAGCGCAACATCGTACTGGCTACCTGCAGCCGGCCGCGCCTTCTGAGCAGGTAGTGATCCACCAGCACCACACCAAACAGCGGAGCGAACACCGAGCCGATCAGCAGCAGGAAGTTCTGGTACTCCGCCAACGGTGCAAACCAGGCGATCAAGGTACACAGCGCACCAATGGCCAGCGCCAGCCGCTCGACCTTGAACGGCAGCAGCAGGCCAACCGAGACCGCAGCGGAATGGATGTCGGCAAAAGCATTCTCCGACTCGTCCAGCAGGATCAATAGCAGCGGGATCCCCAGGCCAGCACCGGCGAGCGCCAACAGCAGGGCGTTAACCTCACCGCTGTCAGCAAAGGCCAGGGTATAAGCAACACCAAGGCTCATCAGCCAGACGTTACCCACAAAAAAGCCCAGCACGGTGCCGCCGAAAATGCGCCGCGCCGCCTTACCGAAGCGCGAGTAGTCTGCGATCAGCGGAAGCCAGGACAGCGGCATAGCGATGGCAATGTCGAAGCCCAGCGCAAACGGCAGCGAGCCGTCCCCCTGACGTGCCCACAGCGCCTGGAGATCGGCCTTGTCGAACAGGTTCCAGGTCAGCCAGACGCAGGCGCCGAGCAGCAACCATATGCCCCATTTGCGCAGAATCTTACGGACGAAGGTCAACGGGCCGGTGATTGCCAGTAGCGTCGCCAGCGCACCGAAGAACAACGTCCAGAGTGCGGGGTTGACCCAACCGCTTTGCTCGCCAAACGCCCGCGCAGACAGCACGCTTGCCGCATCGCGCATGACAATGATCTCGAACGCGCCCCAGCCGATCAGCTGAACCAGATTCAACAAGGCCGGGAGCACCGCGCCGCGGTCGCCCAGGGTGCGCTTCAGATTGGCCATTGAGGACAATCCTGTGTCGCTGCCGATCACCGCAACCGCCCCGAGCAATATCACGCCGACCGCAGTGCCGCTGAGGATCGCCAGCAAGGCGCCGCTCATGCCCAGGCCCGGCGCCAGCAACGCGCCGAGTTGCAACACCATCAGGCCGACGCCCAGCGAGAACCACAGGGAGAACAGATCACGCCCACCGAATACACGGTGCTCAGCGGCGATCATGTGATGCGGGGAATAACGACCTGGAATGTTCACATTGTTATCTCAGAGAAACCGGTTGCCCGGCACAACCGTGAGCACGATGTTCGCCTCACGAAAGGAATATCAGCAGCAATCCGAAGAGCGGATAACGCCGAAGGCTTGTCTGCTTCAAATAGAGAGGTACCGATTGGCCGCCGAATCATTTCGGCAGGACCGGTTGGTCGATGGGTGTAAAAGGCTCCGCCGTTTCCCACCTTACAGTTGAGCATGCAGCTGCCCCCCGGGCGTGACCGCACCGCGATAAGCGGTTAGGACCGACTCTGCTGTGTCGCAGGGTGGATCACGCTTCATCGATCCACCCTACGACGCAGTCACCGGAGTGATGGCGACCCGGCCGCTACACCTGCTTGTAGATCACCGAGCCTTCGTCCTTGAAGCGCGAAGACTGCTCCTTGAAGCCGGCCTCGATCACTTTTTGCTCATCGGTTAGCCCGTTCTGCGACGCGTATTCGCGCACTTCCTGGGTGATCTTCATCGAGCAGAATTTTGGCCCGCACATGGAGCAGAAATGCGCGACCTTGGCCGAATCCTTCGGCAGGGTCTCGTCATGGAAGGCGCGTGCGGTGTCCGGGTCGAGGCCGAGGTTGAACTGGTCTTCCCAACGGAATTCGAAGCGTGCCTTGGACAACGCATTGTCGCGGATCTGCGCGCCCGGGTGGCCCTTGGCGAGGTCGGCGGCGTGTGCGGCAATCTTGTAGGTGATGATGCCAGTCTTGACGTCATCCTTGTTCGGCAAGCCGAGGTGCTCCTTCGGCGTGACGTAGCAGAGCATGGCGCAACCAAACCAGCCGATCATGGCCGCCCCGATACCGCTGGTGATGTGATCGTAGCCGGGCGCGATGTCGGTGGTCAGCGGGCCGAGGGTGTAGAACGGCGCCTCATCGCAGCATTCCAGCTGCTTGTCCATGTTCTCCTTGATCATCTGCATCGGCACATGGCCGGGGCCTTCGATCATGCACTGCACGTCGTGCTTCCAGGCGATCTTGGTCAGCTCACCGAGCGTTTCAAGCTCACCGAACTGCGCGGCGTCGTTGGCATCGGCAATCGAGCCCGGACGCAGGCCGTCGCCCAGCGAGAAGCTGACGTCGTAGGCCTTCATGATTTCGCAGATTTCCTCGAAGTGGGTGTAGAGGAAATTCTCCTGGTGATGCGCCAGGCACCACTTGGCCATGATCGAGCCGCCGCGGCTGACGATGCCGGTGACGCGCTTGGCGGTCAGCGGGACGTAGCGCAACAGCACACCGGCATGGATGGTGAAGTAGTCAACGCCCTGCTCGGCCTGTTCAATCAGGGTGTCGCGGAACAGCTCCCAGGTCAGGTCCTCGGCCACGCCGTTGACCTTCTCCAGCGCCTGGTAGATCGGCACGGTACCGATCGGAACCGGCGAGTTACGGATGATCCACTCGCGGGTTTCGTGGATGTGCTTGCCGGTGGACAGGTCCATGACCGTGTCCGAGCCCCAGCGGATGCCCCAGGTCAGCTTGGCGACTTCTTCTTCAATCGAGGAGCCCAGCGCCGAGTTGCCGATATTGCCGTTGATCTTCACCAGGAAGTTACGGCCAATGATCATCGGCTCCAGCTCGGTGTGGTTGATGTTGGCGGGGATGATGGCGCGGCCGCGGGCCACTTCGTCACGCACGAATTCGGCGGTGATTTCCTTCGGGATCGACGCCCCGAAACTCTGCCCGGCATGTTGCTCGGTGAGCAGGCCGGCGGCACGCGCTTCCTGCAGCTTCATGTTTTCGCGGATGGCGATGTATTCCATCTCGGGCGTGATGATGCCCTGACGCGCGTAATGCATCTGGCTGACGTTCTTGCCCGGCTTGGCGCGGCGCGGATTGCGCACATGGGCGAAGCGCATCTTGGTCAGCTCGGCATCGGCCAGGCGTTGCTGGCCGAACTGCGAGGTCAGGCCGTCAAGCAGTTCAGTATCGCCACGGTCATCGATCCAGGCCGAGCGCACGTCGGCCAGGCCTTTACGCACGTCGATGGTCACGCTCGGATCGGTGTAGGGACCGGAGGTGTCGTAGACCAGCACCGGCGCGTTGATCTCACCGCCGAAATCCGTGGGCGTGACATCAAGACTGATTTCGCGCATCGGCACGCGGATGTCGGGGCGCGAACCCTGCACATAGACTTTCTGCGAACGCGGGAAAGGCTGGATCGACCCCTGGTCGACCTGGGCTGATTCACTCAGGTTTTGTTGTTCTGCACGCATCAGGCTGGCTCCTCGAAAGTTGTCGGGGCGAACCTGAAAAACACGGCGGATAAAGGGCATCGGGCGCGCCGGAACTGGCGCCGAGAGAGCTTGCCGGAACGACTGGCGAGCACATCTTGTTCCCTACGCAGGCCTTAACCTGATCAGGTTCAACGGGATCCGGAACTTTCCGATCTCAGCCTTCGCTTCAAGGCACCCCGACAAGAACGGAGCCGAGTCTAATCAAGACTGACCGGGAATACCATGCCGATGGCAAGCGCCGCGACCGTCGGGTCACATCCCTCCCCGCCCACCCTGCTGCCTGATCGCCTCCAACAAGGGCCCAAACACCCTGCTCAAGCGCCTTGACCGCCCGCATGACCACGCATAGCCTTGCCCATCACTTCGCTTCAGGGAAAGACGCACATGCTGCGCAGACTCACGCTGGCACTCGCCGTGACCGCCGCCTCGTCCGGGCTGACCTGGGCCCAGACTGCGCCACCGCTTTCCGCTCGGACCGACCTAGTCAGCGTCTACCGACAGGCCGTTGAGAACAACGCCGACCTTGCGGCGGCGCGCGCGCAGTTCCAGGCGATCCAGGAAGTCGTACCCCAGGCCCGTGCCGGTTTGCTACCGAACCTCAGCGGCGGCGCGGAACTCAGCAATACGCGCACCGATGTCGATACATCCATGGGGTCGCGTTCGCTGTCACGCAGCGGCACCGTCTATCAGGCAACCCTCAGCCAGCCGATCTTTCGCCCTGAACGCTGGTTCCAGTTACAGGCGGCTGAGGCCATCAGCGAACAGGCCGCGCTGGAATATTCAATCGCCGAACAGGATCTGATTCGCCTGACCGCGCAAGCCTACTTTGCCGTATTGCGCGCCCAGGACAATCTTGCCGCGGCCAAGGCCGAAGAGTCAGCTTTTCAGCGCCAGCTTGACCAGGCCAATGAGCGCTTCGAAGTCGGCCTATCCGACCGGACCGATGTTCTGGAAGCACAAGCAGGCTTCGATACCGCACGCGCCAACCGGCTGCTCACGCAACGGCAAGTGGACGATGCGTTCCAGGCCCTGTTTACCCTGACCAACCGCGAATACCTGGCTCTGGAAGGCATTGAGCACAGCTTGCCGGTGCTGCCGCCCATTCCTAACGACGCCAGCGCCTGGGTCAACACCGCCACGCAACAGAACCTCGACCTGCTGGCCAGCAATCAGGCCGTTAACGCGGCCGAGGAAACCCTACGCCAGCGCCGTTCGGGTCATGCACCAACACTCGACGCCGTGGCGCGTTACAGCAAGGGCGACAACGACAGCCTGGGGTTCACCAATACGGGTAGCGAAGCGGTGACCGGTATCCCGCGCTACACCGGTGATGTCGAGCAGCGCAGCATCGGGCTGCAGCTGAACATCCCGCTCTACAGCGGCGGACTGATCAGCTCTCAGCGCCGCGAAGCCTTCCATCAGCTAACTCAGTCCGAGCAACAGCGCGAAAGCCTGCGTCGCCAGGTGGTCGAGACCACGCGCAATCTCTATCGGGCGGTGAATACCGATGTGGAGCAAGTGCAGGCGCGGCGGCAGTCGATCGTTTCCAACCAGAGCGCCTTGGAAGCCACCGATATCGGCTATCAGGTCGGTACTCGCAATATTGTCGATGTGCTCGACACGCAACGCCGCCTGTTTGCTTCGGTGCGTGACTACAACAATGCCCGCTACGACTACATCATCGACAGCCTGCGCCTGAAACAGGCGGCCGGCACACTCAACCCCGGTGATCTGGAAGATCTGCAGCGGTATCTGAAAACCGACTACGACCCGGACACCGATTTCCTGCCGCCGGACCTGTCCGAGAATTTTGCCCGCCCGGTGCGCATCGAGTAGTCGTGGCGAGCCGGCCCAATACTCTTAGGCGGATCGAGGCACGCCATGATCGGGGCCCAAAATAGGCCTGATCAACAACCGGTTCAGCGCGGGGTCTAGCGGACACTCGTGGCCGACAGAGCGGAATCGGCCAAACAGCCTGACGCCTCGCTACTTGAGCAAGGCACCCAACCCCTCCAGCAAACGCCCAAGCGCGCCCTGATTGTTTTTCAGAACCTTCAGGCCTGAGCTGCGTGCCTTTTCGGCGCGCTCGGGGTCGTTCCAGAACAGCTCTATCGCCGATGCCAGTTCAGGCGCATTGCTGACTTCAGCAAGTGCACCGGCATCGCGTAGCTGTGCGGCGATATCGAGGAAGTTGAACAGATGCGGCCCCGTCAGCACCGGTTTGCCCAAGGCGGCGGGCTCCAGCAGGTTGTGGCCACCTGTAGGCACCAGGCTGCCACCGACGAAAGCGACATCGGCCAAGGCGAACAAAAACAGCAACTCGCCCATGGTGTCGCCAAGCAGTACTTGAGTCTCGGGCTTCGGCAGTTCGGCAAGGGAGCGGCGAACCGTGCTGAAGCCCTGTTTGCCGCACAGCTCATACACCGAACGAAAGCGCTCAGGATGACGCGGCACCAGGATCAACAGCGCATCGGGCCTTTCAGCGAGGAGCAGTCGATGCGCTGCGAGCAAAATCTCGTCTTCACCCGAGTGGGTGCTGGCACCGATCCAGATCGGTCGCGACATGGCATCCCACTGCTGACGGAGTTGCGAAGCGCGCTCGGGCAGCGCCGGATCAATATTCAGGTCGAACTTGATCGAGCCGGTGACCTGCACGCTCTCCTCACGAGCACCTAGCTTTCGAAAGCGTTCGGCCTCGGCATTGGTCTGCACGGCGATCAGGCTCAGTTCGGCCAACATCGGCGCGGTCAGCCGGGCGAAGCGTGCATAGCCGCGTGCTGAACGCTCGGACAGGCGCGCATTGGCCAGCGCCACAGGGATGCCCCGTTGCGCACATTGATGAATATGGTTTGGCCATAACTCGGTTTCCATCACGACCGCCAGCTTTGGCTGCAGGCGTTGCAGAAAGCGAGCCGCTGCCCACGGCAGGTCGTATGGCAGATAGCAGTGCTGCACCCTGTCGCCGAATAGCGCCTTGATGCGCTCGGAGCCCGTCGGCGTCATGCAGGTCACGGTGATCGGCAGCAATGGATAGCGCTCCATCAGCGCCCGAATCATCGGTGCCGCAGCAATGCTTTCGCCGACCGACACCGCATGCACCCAGATGCCACCCGGCTGGAACGCCGGAAGCCCTACAGCGAAGCGCTCGCCGATTCGCGCTCGATAAGCCGGCGCTCGACGAGCACGCCAGAACAGACGCGCAAACACCAGAGGCAAGGCGAGATGAAACAGCAATGTATAGAGGGCACGATTCATGGGCGCGGAGCTTAGCAAAGCGGCGGACGCGGCGGCCACAGCGAAGCGCGAAGCGAAATCCGCTAGCGTCGCACCGAACTTGCCCGCCCCGCGGGAGCCGAATGAACGCAGCGCGGATCTGCACTGCCCGCAACCGGAGTTTCTATGACTGGCTATCTCTATCTTGCCATCGCCATTACCGCCGAGGTGATTGCCACCACCTCCATGAAGTCGCTGGCTGGCTTCAGTCGCCCGCTACCGCTGTTTCTGGTGATCGCGGGCTACAGCCTCTCATTCTGGATGCTTGCTTTGGTGGTCAGGACCATACCGGTGGGCATTGCCTACGCCATCTGGGCAGGCCTCGGCATCGTCTTGGTGAGCATCGCCGCAGCAGTAATCTATCAGCAGAAGCTCGATCTACCGGCGGTGCTAGGCATGGCGCTGATCGTCGCTGGCGTGGTGGTGATCCAGTTGTTTTCCGGCAGTACCGGGCACTGAGCCGGATCGGCTGATGTTCAGGGGTGAGCGGTTATACTGCGCGCCTGATTTCTCCAAGAGGTCCCTTCATGTCCGAGTCCCTGAGCACCGATGTTCTGATCGTAGGCGGCGGAGTCGCCGGCCTGTGGCTGAACGCACGCCTACGCCGACTGGGCTATTCGACGCTGCTGGTGGACAAGGGTGTGCTCGGCGGCGGACAAAGCGTCAAGTCGCAGGGCATCATCCACGGCGGGACCAAGTACGCACTGAGCGGCGCGTTGACCGGCGCATCTGAAGCCATCGCCGACATGCCACGACGCTGGCGCGAGGCGCTTGCCGGTAGCGGCGAGCTGGACCTCTCAGGTGTACGCCTGCTATCGGACGCTCACTATTTATGGTCGCCAGGCACCCTGACGGGCAACCTCACCAGTTTCTTCGCGAGCAAAGCCGTCCGGTCGCGTGTCGGCCAGGTCAAGGGCGGTGAGCTGCCCCCGGCGCTCCAGAATCCTCGCTTCAAAGGTAAGGTCTACCGCCTCAGCGAGCTGGTGCTGGACGTGCCCAGCCTAATCCAGCGACTCGCAAAGCTGTCGGGCCCAGGCCTGCTGAAAGCCGAGCGAATCGAGCCTCTACGGGAGAACGGCGAGTTGACCGGGCTAATTGTCGACGGTCGCTCGATCCGTGCTCAACGCATTGTCCTGACTGCCGGCGCGGGCAATGCCGAACTGCTGAATGCGCTGGGCCTCGCTCAGCCTGCGATGCAGAAGCGCCCGTTGCACATGGTCATCGTCAAGGCGCCGACATTGAAGTCGCTGTATGCACATTGCCTTGGCGGAGGTTCCAAGCCGCGCCTTACGGTAACCAGCCACCCTGCTGCCGACGGCGAATGGGTGTGGTACCTGGGCGGTGACCTGGCCGAAGCCGGTGGGGTTGCGCGCGATGAAGCGTCGCAGATTGCCGCCGCGAAGAAAGAGCTGGCCGAGCTGGTCCCCTGGATTGATCTGTCGGCAGCCAAATGGGCCACGCTGCGCATCGACCGGGCCGAGCCTGCGCAATCCGCACTGGCCAGACCGGATAATGCCTTCCTCGCTGAACAGCGCCGCCTGCTGGTGGGCTGGCCGACCAAACTGGCGCTGTCCCCAGACTTCGCCGATCGGGTCGAGGCCGCATTGATCCGTGACGGTATCCAGCCGCAACCCTTGACGCCACTGCCAGAATTGCCACGCCCCGCGATCACTGGGCCATTCTGGGAAGGGTTGGTCTGATGGAAACCACCCTTCATGCCTTGCACCGCCGGCTGGGCAGCACCGGCTTGAATGTATCGCCATTGGGCTTGGGCACGGTCAAGCTGGGCCGTGATCAAGGCGTGAAGTACCCCAGCGGCTTTCGCATTCCCGACGATGCACAGGCGCGTCACTTGCTCGATTTGGCGCGGGATCTCGGCATCAACCTGATCGATACCGCCCCCGCCTACGGCGTCAGCGAACAGCGCCTGGGCCCGCTGTTGCTGGGCCAACGCGACCATTGGGTGGTGGTCAGCAAGGTCGGCGAGGAGTTCGTCGACGGTCAATCGCAGTTCGATTTCTCGCCGGCCCATACCCGCTTTTCCGTGGAGCGCAGCCTCCAGCGGCTAAAGACCGACCGTATCGATCTGGTACTGGTGCATTCGGACGGGCGCGATCTGGAAATTCTCCAGCACAGCGGCGTTTACGAAACTCTCGCCGAGCTCAAGCGCGAGGGGAAGGTTCTTGGCTACGGCCTGTCCGGCAAAACCGTCGAAGGCGGCCTTTTTGCCCTTGAGCAGGGCGACTGTGCGATGGTGACCTACAACCTCAACGAGCAGGCCGAACGGCCAGTGCTCGACTACGCTCAGGCAAACGCCAAGGGCATCCTGGTCAAGAAGGCGCTCGCCAGCGGCCACGTTTGCCTGAAGCCAGACGAGGACCCCGTACGGCTCAGCTTCGAGCTGTTGTTCAGTCATCCCGGCGTCGGCGCGGCAATCATCGGCACCATCAACCCGCAACACTTGTCAGCTAACGTACGTACCGCCGCATCCGTTTTATCCCAACAACAATAAATGGCCAGACGGCCGCCGACTGCCAGGAGGAGCCGAATGCCGCGCGTACTGATCCGCAAGAATCCGACCGCCTTCAAGACCCTGCCGCTGCTCGTCGAAGCCAGCCCGGAAGGCTTGCGCTACCAGAGCCTTGGGCGTCCGCTGAACTTCAGCGAGATGCTCGAACGTCGCCGACCGGTAGCAGTGAACGATCCGAGCCGCTTCAATATCGAATTGGCTAACCTCGGCGTCTCGGTACGCCTGACGATTTGCTGGCAGGGCCAGGAGTACTGGGTACTGGTGCGCCAGCAACGCCAGGACCGAGGCGACGTGGTACTCAAGCTGATTTCCGGCTACGTAGCGGCCCACGAGCTCAGTCTGCCTCTGCTCACCGCGATTCAGGAAGTTGCTGAAGAGTGTTTGCTGGAAACCCCAGAAGGCTGGCTCGCCGGGCGCTTCGGGGACACCTGGCTACCGGCTCCCTATCAGAGCAGCCTGCGCTATCGGGAGGCCGTGCATTTCAACCTGGCCTCGCTTTCAGGCTCGGCGAGACCGGTGCAGTGTGGCCAGATGACCTTGATGGAGCGCCCGCGAGCCTACGTTCATCTGCCGACCGCTTCCCTGCAGTTGGTGTACGACATGCGCCTCGATCTACCGAAGGAAACCCGAGAGCTCAGCCTGTTTCATGTCGATGAACGGCTGGAAGACGGCAAGCTCGTCGCAGAGCTGTCCCGCAGCAGGCCCGACCTTTATCTGGTCCCCCTGCTGCAGGGGCGTCCGACCGCCACGTTGTACACCCTGCGCAAAGGGCAGCCCGTTCCGGCCAGCACGCGCGGGTTGTGGCTTTCGGAAAGCTTTGCAGGCCAGGAGGAATGGGTGGTGCGCGAAGAGCGAATCACTTGGCGCGACTGGATCAAGACCCTCGCCGTGGCGGCATCCGGTTGAGCTGACATGGAAAGGCTGTCCAGCCCGGCCGGCTGGGCAGCGGCCACACTTATCGCTTGCGGATTTTTTCTACAATGGCCGTAGTAGAGCTGTTCTCGACCAACCCCAACACCTTGACCTCACCGCCATAGGCCGTGACCAGGTCCGCACCGACAACCTGATCGACACCGTAATCGCCGCCCTTGACCAGCACATCCGGCTTGACCTCGGCGAGCAGATTTTCAGGTGTGTCCTCCGCGAAAGATACAACCCAATCGACCGCGCCGAGCCCAGCCAGCACCGCCATGCGCCGATCAACCGAGTTGATTGGCCGGCCCGGCCCCTTCAGACGACTCACCGACCCATCATCGTTAACTGCGACGATCAAGCGATCCCCTTGAGCGCGGGCTTGCTCCAGATAGGTAACATGCCCGGCGTGCAGGATGTCGAAACAGCCATTGGTAAACACGATCTTCTCGCCTTCGGCGCGCGCATCTTCTATCGCGGTGAGCAACTGCTCGAGCGTCATTACCCCACGCTCGGAACCTTCCTCGCGCTGCACTGCACGACGCAGTTCCGGTGCGCTGATGCAGGCGGTGCCCAGCTTGCCCACGACAATCCCGGCCGCGAGATTGGCCAGGGCCACGGCCTGGGGCAGCTCCTCTCCAGCAGCAATGGCCGCCGCCAATGTCGAAATCACCGTATCGCCAGCGCCAGTGACATCGAATACTTCACGTGCGCGGGCCGGCAGGTGCAGCGGTGAATGCTCCGGACGCAACAGCGTCATGCCGTGCTCGCCGCGGGTCACCAAGAGGGCACCAAGTTCAAGGTTGTGCATCAGCTCGGCGCCCTTGGCGACCAGCTCGGACTCGTCGGCACAGTGGCCAACAATGGCTTCGAACTCACCGAGATTCGGCGTAATAACCGAAGCGCCGCGATAGATTTCGAAATCCTTGCCTTTGGGATCAGCCAGCACCGGAATGCCACGCTTGCGCGCGGCCTGAATCAGCGCCTGATGATTACGCAGTGCGCCTTTGCCGTAGTCGGAAAGAATCAGCACTTTCACGCCGAGCAATAGCTGCTCAACATCGCTTAGCAAGGCTGCCGGGTCAGTATCGAACGGCTCTTCGAAATCCATGCGTAGTAGCTGTTGATGTCGGCTCATCACCCGCAGCTTGATGATGGTCGGCTGATGCTCGATGGATTGAAAGTGTGCCTGCACGCCAGCTGCAGCCAGGCTATCAATCAGGCTTTGGCGGGCTTCATCCACGCCCGTGACACCAACCAGTGCGGCCGGCGCACCTAATGCCGAGATGTTAAGAGCCACGTTGGCGGCGCCACCCGGCCGATCCTCTACCTGCTCGACCTTGACCACCGGCACCGGCGCCTCCGGCGAAAT